>MDTG01249394.1_pt1 | contig 23922 bp, 23 predicted proteins | sample 811421 | NCBI WGS metagenome assembly MDTG01 (sample SAMN05326645, study PRJNA326480) | marine metagenome | isolation source: seawater | place: Pacific Ocean: South East | collected 2011
CACCGTGACGCTTTGCGCAAGCATCTTGCAGACAACGGTGTTGGGACGATTATCCAATGGGGTGGGCTTGCGCTTCATGATCTCACTGGCCTTGGAATCGATGCCAAGTTGGAAGAGGCGACACGTTTTTTTGAAGAGACCATGCTGCTTCCAATGAACCACATGCTGACGGACGAACAGGTCGACTATGTCATCGAGACAGTCCAGCAGTTTTTTTCTGAACGGGATGAGTGACATGATTTCAGAACTTGGGGATCTCGCTGATCCGTCAAAATTCCGAGAGCCTGTTGAGCTTGGTGAGGTATCGCCTGATGACGCTCTTGCCTGGTACAGGAAATTGGTTGAAATCCGAAAGGTTGAAGAATTGACGGCAGATATTGTGCTGTCTGGAGAAGTTTACACACCATGCCACCTCTCGATCGGTCAGGAGGCCGTCGCAGTAGGCGTCGCCGATAGCCTGACGGCAGAAGACTTCATTTACAGCAATCACCGTAGCCATGCGCATTTTCTTGCGCTTGGTGGGCCAATGGACGGTCTTCTCGCTGAGATCCTCTGTCGTGACAGTGGTGTGTCTGGAGGATATGGCGGATCACAGCATCTGACCTGTGAGGAAGTGGGCTTTCGCGGGTCGGTGCCAATTGTTGGTGCGACGATTCCGATCGCAGTCGGTGCGGCGTTTTCTGCGAAGTACAACAAAATGAGCCATATAGCTGTCGCGTTTTTCGGTGATGGCGCCTGTGAAGAGGGTGTCGTTCATGAATGCTTGAATCTCGCATCCATAGCGCAGCTACCCATCCTGTTTGTCTGTGAGAACAATCTGTATTCAAGTCATCTGGATATATCTTTGCGACAGCCGAACGATCGTGTGGCTCGATTTGCCGATGCGCACAACATTACCAATCGGACCATCGACGGCAATGACGTTGCCGAGGTTGCGCGAGTGGCGGGCGAATTGATCGACGGCATCAGGGCAACGGGCAAGCCTGCCTTTCTTGAAGCCGTCACCTACCGCCTGATCGGTCACGTTGGTGGTCGCCGTGATGTGGATGTTGGCCTGCGCCGCAGTGCCGAGTTGCTTGAAAGCTGGATGATGCGCGATCCCATCTTCAGAGTGCGAGAAGGTATTGCCCAGAGCGAGATTGCCTCGATTGCTGAGCTTGATGCTATAGACGCCGGCATCGAAGAAGATGTTCAGTCGATCTACCAGCGCGTGCGCCAACAGCCTGAGCCAAGTGGCCTGAAGGGATAGTCGAATATGTCGAATGCGGCAAGAACCACCTATTGCGAGGCCATTTTGCAGGGCTTTGAATATCTACTCGACAATCACCCAGAGGTCTTTGCGATTGGTCAGGGCCTGTGGAGCCCTTGGTATGTGGGCAATTCCATGAAGGGCCTGAAAGACAAGTACGGTGCTGAACGTATCGTGGACTCGCCGATTTCGGAACTGGCTGTGACCGGCCTTGGCATTGGAGCTGGCCTGACCGGCACCAAATCAATCGTCATCCACCCACGTATGGACTTCATGATCCTGGCGATGGACCAGATCGTGAACCAGGCTTCAAATTGGGCCTTCATGCTAAATTCGGATAAGCGTCCGAATGTAACCATCCGCAGCATCATTAATCGAGGAGGCGGACAGGGCGCGCAGCACAGCCAGGCACTGCATTCCTGGCTGGCTCATGTACCTGGCTTGTCCGTGCTCATGCCGTGGGCGGTCGCCGATGCGAGGGACATGCTGATTTCGGCAACGCTTTCCGGCCAGCCCTGTATCTACATCGACGATCGATGGCTTTACGAGGGGACTGACGATATCGGGCCAGCCTGTCCAGTTTCAATAGACAGCTTTGTGCCGCGGATTGTTCGGGAGGGTAGTGATATTACCTTCGCCGGCGTTGGATATGCAGTGACTTTGGCTATGGAGACCGCCGACGAGCTTGCAAAGAGCGGCGTCTCAGCCGAGGTGATTGATCTCCGTAAACTTTCAGAAACGGACTATGGCCCGATCATAGCCTCAGTTGCCAAAACTGGTCGCCTCGTCGTCTTTGACAACGCTTGGCGAAACTGCAGCGCCGCCTCTGAGGTGCAAGCAAGCGTAATGGAACAGACCGAGCCGTCTAGTTTGAAAGGGCGGCCTTTGAGGGTGACACTACCGTCGACGCCTGCGCCTGCGGCTCGCGAACTCGAGAAAGGCTTCTATCCCGAGCCGGTTTCTACGGCTAAACGTATTGAAGGCTGGTTTGGTCTTAAGGTCTGAGCCCATTGTTTAAGGGCGGTGCCAAGCGCAGCGTTATTCCAAGAAACCCTGCGCTTGCCGATTTTTTTTGATTTAACTGGCAATGAGCTCGCTAATTTGTGCCAATACAGCCTGAGTGCCGATTCCCGCCTCGTCCAATAGCCCATCACGTCCTGAATTTGCAAACATGAACTCTTCAGTGAGAGCCATGTTTCGTACCTTACTACTGTCACGACCTTGAACCAGTGTTGGTAGCAGATGCCGGCCAAGAGACGATGAGGCGATCTGCTCATCCACAGTTAGAATTCGGTCGAAAGACTGGATATCTTTTAGGAATTGATTGCCAAACGGCTTTGACTTGAAGAGATCAATAACGGTGATTCTGTTAGCTAGTTCCGGCTTGTCTTTGAGTGCTGTCACAATTTTCATCAAAGGGTAGCCATGCGATATAACACAGGCTTCAGAGCCGTTGAAGAATGACCTGTGTCCTTTAGAAAAATTGGCCGCAGAAATTTCTGAGAGATCAGGCCCTGGCGCACGATCCATTCGAACAAAACTGAAGGTTGGGTTGGCAAGAAGACTATTTGCACACTCGCCTGCCAATGGTGCATCGGAGATTGTGTAGACCGTTGATCCGATGAAGTTTACCGCCAGACCATAATCTTCAGTTGCATAGTGTGTCGGTCCGGCATTTGCATAGCCGAGACCAACGCCAGCGATGACGTTGATGATAGGTAGCTTCATCATCGCGGCAAGTTTGTGCTGTTCCGCACAACGCAGACTGATGAAAGGCGCCATGGCATAGGTGATAACCTTTTTGCCCTTCAAGGACATGCCAATTGCAACATCAATCAAATTCTGTTCGGAAATGCCGAGATGGAAAAATTGTTCCGGCAGATCCCTAATGAAGTGATCCAGTGCCGGTGCACCAAAGTCAGCGCTAAGAAAAACGATGTCTTTGTCCTTTTCCGCGAGCTGTTGGACGGTCGAAATAAAATTGTCGCGCTGGAAGTTCATTGCGCTAGATCCTTCAGCATTTGATCCATTTTTTGCTGGCTTAAGCCGCCCCAGTAATGAGACTCTGGCTGGTCTTCCATGAAGGAGACCCCTTTGCCTTTAATTGTATCGAGGATCAAAACACCTGGCATGTCTGCCGCGTTGTCTAGGAAATTCAGTCCAGCCTGAAGTTGTGTATAGTCATGACCGTCAATTCGCATCGTCTTCAAATTGAAAGCTTCCATTTTTTTGTCAATTGATTCCAAAGCCACGCAGTCTTCTGGTCTACCAAGGATCATGTTTCTGTTGACGTCGAGAACTACTTTAACATTTGTCAGCTTGTGGTGTGCGAGGAACAGTAGGGCTTCCCAAGTTGATCCTTCGTAAAGCTCGCCCTCGCTGATAACAACATATACTTTTGCGTCGATGTTGTTCATCTGGTTTGCAAGGGCAATGCCGGCACCAATGCCGACACCATGACCTAAGGAACCGCTTGTTACGTCGATGCCTGGAATGGTGTTATTGCCGAAAACGCGCAGACGGGTTTCTGCAACACCCCAGTTGTCCCATTCCTGTTTAGGTATGATGCCGAACTTGACGAGATAAGGGTACTGTACAGCCGCAGCGTGACCTTTGCTCATAATGAATGAGTCGCTTGAATTAGAGCTACTATCAACGCGGATATAGCCACCTAGATACATTAGGTTGACGAAGTCGAAGATAGATAGGATCGATCCTGGATGCCCCTCTTGTACCGCACATAGCTTGGTGAAAAGGTCAAGCCGGATGGCTTTGCCTTCTTCAGCAAGGTTGGAGATATCTTGAACGTTTGGCACCATTTATTCTCCTACATTTAAATAGCTATCGTTTATGGGCGTTTGCGTTTGCTTCAGCCTCTTCAATGATCCTGCGACGCAGTCTCTTTGAATTCATTTCGGTAATATTGCGAGATGCGTTTTGCCCAAAAGCGTTTTCGATCCGTGCAAGAAATTCCGGGCGCTCAAAATATTCTGTAAACTTCTCGTCCCGCATCTTGAGGATTTCACTGGCATCCATATGTTCGGTCGAAAGCGGAATTGTCTCGTAGGAATGGAACGAAAATTCCTCATAGTTTGTAGGCAGGCGTTGTCCCTCGCGCTTGGCCTGCATGTAGAGCGGGCTGCCGGGAAGCGCCATAGCCGCATACGTATTCCAACCAAGAGTATTGAGCTTGGTGCTGAGGTCGAATGTTTCTTGAATGGTCTCGGGTGTATCGCCGGGAAGTCCGTATATGTAATTAGCCATGACATTGATGCCGGCCGCTTCCACCTGAGCGACAACCTTTTCTACGTCGACTGCCTCAAACTTGCCTTTCGCAACTTCCAGGCGTATCGCCTTGTCGCCGCTTTCAATGCCAAGGCAAAGCCAGCGGATGCCGGCCCTCCGGATCTTCGCCAATTCTTCAGGGTTGGGTACAGTATCGATTCTCGAGTAGGCCCAGAGTTTCAGGTCATCGTTCTTGTTAAGCCTGATCAGCGTATCAACGATCGGCCGGTAGAATTTTTTGTTCAGCAGGAACATTTCGTCGGTGATGCGGATCGTCTTGACCCCCATTTCCACCAGCTTGGTTAACTCGCGCTCCACAAGCTCCACACTCCAGTGGCGCATACCACTATAATTGCTTGAAACGCTTTCTGGCGTATCGTCGTTCTTGTTGATCAGATTGATCATGCAGAAACTGCACTTGAACTGGCAGCCGATGGATGTCTGTATGGCCGCATATGGAGATCTAAATTCATCCTGATATTCGGCATGCCAGTAGGGTGCTCGATAAAGATCAAGTGGCGTTTCTTTGTACGGCAAAAGATCCCAAGCATAGCCGGGCATCATTTCGTCAAGTTGGGCTTGGGCAACAACCTTTGGTGGCCCGGTAAATACAATGTTGTCGTCTATGCGTACGGCAAAGCCGTTAACGCTTTCAATGTCGCTGACGTCGATATTGTCCATCGCCAGCATCTCTCGCATCGCATAGATGCCCTCATTAAGGAACACATAGTCAATGGCAGGTTCTTTCTGCAGGGTTTCTTCCGGCAGTGCCTGCACATGCGATCCGATGAATCCAATTGGTGTTTCGATGCCTGAGGCTTTAATGGCTGATGCAAGGCGTACCGCTCCGCTCATATTCGTCGTGCCGGCATTTACATTCTGACCGTATACGACAAAACATATAGCTCGCGGCGCCATATGCGTTACACGCTGGACGACTTCTTCATCTGGAATGGCCTCAGCTAGGGTGTCTATTATTTTGGCGTCAAATCCCGCTGCGCGGGTGCTTTCCGCAATAAGCAGCGCCCATGTTGGTGGTTCAATGGCAGAATACTTCGTAGCCAATGACTGATAGGTGATCACCGCGTTGTTAGGGGTGATCAAAACAACATCTGTCATTTCAAAAACTTTCCGTTGGAACGTGGCAATGAGCTGCGGGAACAATGTGATTTAAACTGTCATGTGCCTAACATACTTCGGCATTTTTGCAAATAATCATAGGCAACGCGTACTTCGTGTTTGGTCAATGCTCCAGATTGTGTTCATAGACACTTTTGTCTCGAATAATCAATCCTAAAACCATGATAAATCTGCATAGGAGTTTGGGATTGTATTGGCGAAAGTTTCGGTTCTGTTTTACTTTGCATACAGACCTCTAAGGATATTGTTTCACGAAAGACGGTAAGAAATGACCCAAATCAGATTGAGTTATTTGTGCCCCATCAAAAATGACATCGATTATCTCGACTACATGGTTCAAAGCGTTCTTTCGCAGTGCAATGACTGTGTTGAAATTGTGTTTGTCGACGGCAAATCGACGGATGGCACTTACGAGCATCTTCTCGAACTGCAAAAGCAGGCCCCCGACAATATACAGATTCATGTTGAGGAGAACGACGACGCGCATCCAGGGCCTGGCCGAGCTTGGAACCATGCGGCTTCAAAGGCGAGGGGCGATATTCTTGGTTGGCTTGGCGGTGACGATGCCAGCGCTCCCGGCGCAACAGATTTCGCCATCCGCTTTTTTGATGAAAATTCCGATGTCAATGTGATCTCCGGACATTGCCGTGTAATTGACAGCGAAGGTGCGCTTATCATGATGCACACATCTCGCCAGACCTCCCGGGATGAGTTGCTGAAAGGCATAAACCCGATCTCATGTCCGGCATCCTTTTATCGCACTACGCTGTTCCATGATGTTGGCGGCGTCGATTCTTACGGTAATGATTTCGAACTCTTTATGAATATGTCGGTTGGTAATGAGATCGTGCCAGTAGATGCGGTTCTTGGCGAGTTCCGCATCCATGGAGCAAGTGAGACCGGTAACCTAAAATCATATATCAGAACGCTGAAGCTCGACGCAGAAGTTATTTCCAAACATTCTAAGCGTTATTTTTCGCCTATCAGGTGGCGCTATCTGGCTGCGCGCGCAATTGAAATTTTCGGTCTCGGGTTCCTGTTGACGCTGGTGAAACAGGCGAGAAGGCGTAGCAAGGCTCAGGCATGAGCAAGGCTGTCACCAAGCGGCTCGTCATTGATGCGGGCACTTACTACCTTCAACTCCTGACCACCCTTGCCGTACTAGCCGTCCTCACCCCAATCATTATTTCGCATTATGGCGAGGACGGTTACGGAACTTGGGCCCTGCTTCTGTCCTTCGTTCCTTTCCTTCTTCTGTTCGATATGGGGTTGAACACAGCGGTTACGCAATACACCGCATCAAAGCTTGGCAATTTATCGAAGAACGACATAGACCGGATGTTCGGCGCGATGTCGACCGTTATCATCTGTGGTGCCTTGGTCATAGGATTGCTTGGAGTTGTGCTAGGTCCGGTTGTCGTGAGGGTGCTTGATATCGGGGAAGGCATGCAAACGGCGATTGCCGTGTTATGCCTTGCGGTGTCTATTCAGCTCGTCTCGGCATTTCTGAGCGGGATCGTCTATGGCTACCAGAAGATCGTTATCGTTAGCCTTGCCCAGATCACCCAGCAATGCGCCTTTCTTGGTAGCTCGCTCCTTTACATGCGGACATTCCCCAAGGCTGGGATCGAAATGCTAGCCTTCGGTCATCTCACGGGCGTGTCTTGTGCCTTGCTGTTTTCCTTGACTGTAATTGTTATGCGCAATTATGTCGGGTTTTCTATGACTTTGCGGTCGATTGGCAGGATATCGGCTCTCCGTCCTGTTCTTCCTTATTCACTTCGTGTTGTGGTCAATGGGCTGACGTCTCGTATCCTCTACAACACCGACCATATTGTCATTGCGCTGTTTGTCGGGCTCAGCGACCTCGGCAAATATGATGTTGCTTGGAAACTGTGTTTCTATTCGACCTATCTTGCCTCTGCGATCTCCTTCGCAACCTTCCCGAAATTCTCCGAGCTGTACGATGAGGCCGGGGACAACGGTGAATTTTTTGACAAATTCATCGGTGTGCAACGTCTATCCTTTGCGGTTGGTGGTTCCATCTGTATCTGGCTGTTCTTTTGGTGGGAAACCATTATTGCACTCTGGATCGGAGATTTTTTTCTGTTGCCGTTCAATGTCTTTATCTGTCTGCTGCTAATGAATCTCGTTCACATCAGCTCGGGGCCGGCCGGCAATGTTCTGACTGCGATCGGCAAGAACAAGCAGATGACCTATTCGGAAATCTGCAATGCGACGTTGAATTTGGGGCTGTCTGTCTTTCTTGCGCAATATCTGGGAATCATGGGTGTTGCGATGGGCACGCTTCTGGCGGCGACGTTGACCAGCTTCTGGTATTTACCTTTTATTCTGTGTCGTTTGCTCAATCAATCGCTTCTATCCTTGCTCACGCGAAGCCTCGTTCACCCGATTATGTTCTGCGTGATGATGTGGGTGCTGAGTGGCTGGCTGGTTGGCGACAATGCTGTCGAGGCCGATTTCTGGACCTTTGCAGTCAAAACCGGAATTTACGGTGCAGCTTCGGTTCTGCTTTGGCTTGGTTTTGAGATTTTCGCTTCACGTCAATCATCTGGGAAGAGGCAAGTCATATGATTGGTCGGTTCAAGACAATTTTGCGAACACGCGTTCCCAGACTCTATCATGGACTAAAGTCAGTTTATTATGGGCTGCGTATGGTTGGTGAGAAGGGGCCTCTTGGAGGCGTCTTCAATAGGGTCGGCTGGATCGTGAAGCATGCTGTCGGCTCGCGAGAGGGCTATGACCAAGCCAGCGCTGCACTACCGCATCGGACACATATAGTTGACCATGTCACGTCGTTCGGTCCGCCAGACAGTATTCTGGAAATCGGTTGCGGCTATGGCGCCAATCTCGTCAATCTGTCCGAACATTTGGTCGGGATTCGTATTGCCGGTGTTGACGTCAGCAATGCCGCTATTGCCGGCGCTCGATCATTTGCCAGCCTTACCGGCGCCGACCTAAGGGTTCACGACCTTGGCAAGCCACTTCCCTTCGCCACCGGCAGTTTCGATGTGGTTCTCTCAGATGCGGTACTGATGTTTTTCTCCGGCAGCAGGCTGCCGGCTTTATTGAAAGAACTTCTTCGGGTCTCACGTCGAGGCGTCATTCTTCATGAATATAATGCACAAGGCCAAGGGGGGAGTCTGTATGTAGAGGGGCGCTGGATCCATGATTTCCAGCATGAGTGCGCCAATGCCGCGTCGGATGCAACCGTCGAAGTGTTCGACACCCCGTTTGCCGGAGGGCTTTGGTCATCACATGGAAAGTTTCTCCTCGTCAGAAAGTTCGGGTCCGATTTGCCGTGACGGTCGATCAACAGGTATTTTCAAACATGTGGGAGACAAAAAGAAAATCCTCGTCGCGACGATGAGTGTGGAATTTTGCTATTGCTTCCCATACAACATCACTTGTTTTCATAGCCATGGATTTACATAAATTGAAAAACACGACGAATATTGCGCTCATGGGTTGTGGTCGTATCTGCAAAAAGCATGCGGAAGCGATCGCAGCAGCGCCCGGCATTAGGCTTGCCGGAGTTTGTGATCCCAAGGTTGAAAGAGCGAATGATTTCGCCGCGCGGTATGATGTTGCAGGGTACAGTTCTTTAGCAGAGTTGCTTTCGAATGAAGACGTTGATGCCGTTAGCGTCCTGACCCCGAGCGGCATGCACTGCGACAATTCGCTGGAAGTGATGGAAGCTGGTAAGCATGTGCTTGTCGAGAAGCCGATCGCGTTGCGACCGGATCAAGTCGTCGAGATGGCGGCCATGGCGCGGGAGCGCGGCTTGCAGGCATTTGTTGTTAAGCAGAATCGTTTCAACAAGCCTATTCTGCAGTTGCGCAGGGCCATCGACAACGGCAGGCTGGGACGCCTAGTCATGGGCACGGTTCGCGTTCGTTGGTGCAGGACGGAAGCCTATTATCAACAGGACACTTGGCGGGGTACGTGGGCGCAGGACGGTGGCGTTCTTGCCAATCAGGCGATCCATCACCTTGATTTGTTGCAATGGTTCCTCGGTCCTGTAACGTCAGTGTTTGGCTTCGGGCGGACAGCCCTCGTTGACATTGAGGCTGAGGATACGGCTGTTGTGACACTCAATTTCAAGTCGGGCGCCGTCGGAGTGTTCGAAGCTACAAACGCAGCACGACCTGTTGATACTGAGGGATCAGTTTCCGTTCTCGGCGAAGGTGGACTTGTTGAGGTCGGCGGGTTTGCTGCAAATGAGTTGAAGACCTGGAATTTTGTTGACCGGACCGAGGCGGATGCGGGCGTTGTTGGCGACAGCGCAACCAACCCTTCGGATGTATATGGTTTCGGCCATGCAGAGGTTTACCGCCACCTCCAAGCGGCCCTGTTGGGTGAATCCCACAGCCTTGTGACAGCTGAAGAAGCGCTCGACGGGATCGTGCTTCTACACGCCATATACGAATCCATCGAAACAGGCCGTCAGGTCTTTGTCGATGACTGGAAGAATTTTGCGAATGTGAAACTGGGTCTTGAGGTTCTGTGATCTGGCCCCGATGCTGCCGCCATCCTCTGATGTCGCCGCAGACCGAAGTGCAAAAGGTCAATAGGTGGAACATGAAACAGTCTGACACCCTTAAAGTGCCCTTTGCAGATTTACTTTTCTCCTATAATGAGTCGGCAGACGAATATGACATCGCTATTAGAGACGTCATTCGCGAAAGCGCGTTTATCGGTAATGATGGCAATAAATTTGTGCACTCTTTTGAGGCAAATTTTGCTGCCTTCACCGGTGCCCGGCATGTCATCGGATGTGCGAATGGAACAGATGCAATTGAGATTAGTCTTCGTGCGCTTGAAGTTGGTGCCGGCGATGAGGTGATCGTTCCCGCTATGACATGGATTTCGACAGCATCAGCGGTGTTGCTGGCCGGGGCACAGCCCGTATTTGTTGATGTTGGTGAATCGGACCTGAATATTGATCCCGGCGAACTAGAAAATGCCATTACCTCGAGGACGAAGGCGGTAATAGCCGTTCATCTATATGGACAGCCGGCGCAGGTTCAGAGAATTCGATCTATCTGTGATGCGCATGGGCTTTCGCTAATTGAGGATTGCGCTCAATCCCATGGCGCAACAGTCGATGGTGTCCACTGCGGCAATTATGGTGAGCTATCAACGTTTAGCTTCTTTCCGAGCAAGAATCTCGGTGGCTTTGGTGATGCAGGGTGTGTCGTCACGAATTCGAAGGTGCTGGAACAGTGTGTGCGCCGCCTGAGAAATCATGGGCAGATCGTCAAGAACAAGCATCAAGAGCTGGGCCGAAACAGTCGCCTTGACGGTATCCAAGCCGCTCTTTTGGATGTGAGGCTACGTCACTTCCAGAAGGCACTCGAGGGCCGAAAGAAAGTGGCGGCGTATTACGTGGAACACTTGTCGAATCCGAGTGTTCAACTGCCGCCGTTCATAGAAAATCGGCGATCTGTCTATCATCAGTTTGTGATCCGGACAAAACGACGGGACGCTTTGCGTGATTATCTTCGCAACCATAACGTTGCGACCGGCATCCACTATCCGCAGATCCTGCCCGACATCGCACTGTTCGGTTGCGATACTGACGCGAACCGTTTTTCTGTCGCAAGACGCATCGCAGACGAAGGCGTTTCGCTGCCCATTTTCCCAGAGATGAGTGCTGCCCAGATGGCGAAGGTAGTCAATCTTATAAATGCGTTCGACGGTTCGGCGGCATTATGAGGTTACGGCTTGTTTCAGCCGGAAGGACGAAGGAATGAAGGTCTGGGTTGTAAAGGTCGGTGAACAGCTTCCCATCGGCAGCAATATTCGAAAGATGCGGGCTCTGCAGCTTTGCGAGGCTCTTGCCGAACGAGGGCACGAGGTCATTTGGTGGACTTCCGCCTTTAATCACTTTCAGAAAAGCTGGTATTTTGATCAGGATACCGTCCTTAAACCGTCGGAAAATTTCACCATCAAAGCGATCAGGGGTATAGGCTATGACCGCAATTTTTCTCTGCGCCGTCTGGTTGACCATAGGGTGCTCTCACGCCGATTTGCGCGCATTTTGCCGGATGCCGAGCTCCCAGATGTTATGGTGATTGCGATTCCGGCCTATGATGTAGCTTACCGTTTTGCGCAGTTTGCTATCGCGAATGGTGTCCCCTATGTCATTGATGCCCGCGACAAGTGGCCTGACTCGTTCATAGATATTAATGCGCCATTTGTGCGAGCGCTCGGTCATGTTGCGCTTGTCTACGATAGGTTTATGACGCGCTACGCTATCAGGAATGCGGATGCACATGTGGCAATGTCACGCGATATGGCGCACTGGCTTGAGGGCTATCTCGGTGGGAAAAACTCGTTCGGTACAGTCGTCATACCGTTAGGTTTCAGCAGGCCGGTCGGCAACCGTTCTCCTAGTCCGAAAATAAAGAATCTTATAAGACGGCTAAAAGGCAAGAAGATCGTTACCTTTGTTGGCACCTTTGGGAAGTATCATGATCCAACGGTGATGATAGAGGCAGCGAAAGCCCTTGATGCGGAAGAAACCGCTTTTGTGATCGTCGGTGACGGCGAGATGGCCAATGAACTCCATCGGCGCGCGCAAGGTGTCGCAGGGGTGTATTTTACTGGTTGGCTGGACATGGATGATATCGACTATGTCCTCTCCCGCTCGCATGTTGGGGTTTGCTCGACGGGCACTACTTCAGAACGCGAGTTTTTTCCGAACAAGGTTTTTCTATACCTATCCTATGGCCTTTCTATAGTGTCTATGTTTGAAGGAGAGTTAAATCTACTGATTGATGAACAAGGGCTTGGCTTCAACTTTCAGACATCGGATCAGTTGGCCGCCGGTCTAACCTACCTCTTTTCCGAGCAGGGCGTGCTTGACAAGCAGTCAGAGGCAGCGACTAGAGTGTTTGTTGAGTACTACGACTCAACAAAATTAATGGGTCGCTTTTGCGATGTTGTATCGGCCGTGCGCCGGTAGCCGCTAAATACTCCTTACGTCCGGCCAACCTTGACCAAGGAAATTGCAAAAGTTGTTGAAAATTATCACGACGGATTGCGGTAATGTTTGACAATTTTTTGGCTTTTCAATCGTTTTTCATAATAGCAGCAACCTCCGTTTACGTCCTCTGGGAGCTTCGTAATCGCCCTGACGGCGTGCAGCGAGCGCTTCTGTTCGGCCTTATCTGGGGTTGTGGACCGAGGGTGTTCACCTACAGCCTGCTAGACGAGATCGTGCTGTCATTTGTGATGACCTACATGGTTCTTTTTCGTCGAGATGAATTATGCGCCATCATAGAGAGGTTGCGGCGGCATAAAATCTATTGGATGCCCACCATCTTATGTCTTTTCCTTGCGGTCCATTCTCTGTTTTCTTTGGTTATTCTTGAGGATCCACGCATGTTGAAGTGGACTCTAGTGTTTGTAAGCGCACCTGTTGTGTTTGCTTTGTTGCCGAGGTGGCTGTCTGGGCGCGACAACCCCGCCGGGGCGCCGGTCAGATTCGTCATGGTACACTTGAGCCTTTATTTTCTTGTCTACATCCTTCAGGGCCTTGCCGGCGAAATTTTCATTGGTGAGTGGGGGCGGTTTCACACGCAGGAAGTTTATTGGCAGGGCTCATCCTTAGCAGTGATGCCCGTTATGGTTTTCTTTGCTGCGTACTATTTTCTGCCTGAGCAATTCATGCGTAAATGGAATAAGACACTGTATCTAGGCGGGTTGTTCGCGTTTTGTGCATTCTTCTATGACTCACGCATCCTGCAACTATTACTTCTTTGCTGTCCTGTCGCTGGATTGATAATTTATGCTAGGGGCTACCGTCATTGGATCGCAATTTCTGCATCATTTTTTGTCGCATTTGTAGGTAACGTCTACTTTGACAACTACGACTTGAGCCCACACCTATACGTTAAAAACGTCAAAACACACTTAGGTTATGATAGAGAACAAATTCGTGGTGCAAATAAGCTCTCATCAGTCAGGTTTTGTATCGAGTATGTAAAAACGTTAAGAGACGACTTATTTTGGGAATGCGAAAGAAAACTAAATATAAGGGCGTCAGAGACAGACGTTTCGTCTTTTGATCAAAAAGAGTTCCAAAGGACGGACAAAGGCATTGGAGAAATCCTATTAAAATCAAAAGTGCTCGGCGTACAAAAGAAAACAAACGTCGAGGCGCTTAAGTATGGTGTTTTTACGTTAACTAATAGCATCAACCTAACACATCCGCTGGAAAATGATGTTGATAGATCATTGCAATTGTTAGCGGGCGTCGAGGCTACTTTAGGTGCGCCAAGTGCAATCAATTCGATATTTGGTACTGGGTTTTACATTCACAGATATACGATCGGACCTTGGATTTTAAAAAACTACGCCGAAGCGCTCCCCGGATACTCTGATCGATCAATACAAACAGATCAGAGCGAGAGAGAGGTGGTTATATTTAGAACGACAGCATTGACAGGCTTTATGGTGGATACCGGAATAGCGGGAGTATTATTGTTTCTTTCGGTCGTGTTATCGATGGCGTACTTTGCAATTAGGAGTGGGTTGAGGCTATTTCTTGCCGGCGGTTCTTGTGCGTGTATTTCCTTGGCTTGGACCTACAGCAATTATTCGTTCGAAAACGCACTCTGGTTTTTATTAATGTTCATTGTCGTGGGTTTTTGTGAAGATATGGTGTCGGGCCGGGGATAATACTCGGAAAGTAGGCGCGACGAACAAAAAATATGAGATTTGTCTTCAAAACACTTTAGTTTTTTCGCCAGAACCATAAAAAATTCAAATATTGAGTGTCTTAGCTTTGGCTATTGAAATGTGCAGATGATTAATCTTTGATTGCTCGCTTCTGTGGAAGCGCCTTAACCTGTAAGTGGATATGCCTACCCCACCAAAATTAGTGTAGATGTTATGATAATTTCTAAAACTCCGTTCCGTATTTCCTTTTTTGGCGGCGGCACGGATTATCCAGATTATTATCGAGCCAATGGTGGCGAAGTTCTCTCTACCAGCATAAATAAATATTGCTATATCTCGATCCGAAAGTTGCCGCCATTCTTTGAGCATAAGTTTCGAGTGGCGTATTCCCGAATTGAGATGACCAGTTCGGTTGAAGAGATTGAGCATCCCTCGGTGCGTAATGTCCTAAAGTGGCTCAATGTCGAAACCGGAACAGAAATCCAGCATATAGGCGACTTACCTGCACGCTCGGGAATCGGCTCCAGTTCGTCCTTCACAGTGGGGTTGCTGAACGCCCTTAGTGCGCAGCAGGGGCGATACATCGGCAAGGGACAGCTAGCGACCCAGGCCATTCATATCGAACAGGGTCTGATAAAGGAGCCGGTCGGATCACAAGACCAGATCGCGGCCGCATATGGTGGCCTGAACCATATCGAATTTCTGATCGACGGCTCTTTCAAGGTGTCGCCAATCATCGTAAAGGCTGATCTGCGCAGCCGTTTGGAATCCAATCTGATGATGTATTTCACCGGTGTCACCAGAATGTCGAGCGACTATTCCTCAGCGAAGATCAGGAATATTTCGCGCCGTGAAACAGAGCTGGCGCAGATGCGCAGGCTTGTTGCCGACGCGCTTCACATTCTTCGCAAGGATAACGGTGATTTGGATGATTTCGGCCGCCTACTGCACGAGAACTGGCAACTTAAGAAAACGCTGTCAGACAAGGTCACTTCGCCTCATCTGGAGGAGATTTACGATATGGCTATTGCCGCCGGTGCGATCGGCGGCAAGCTGATGGGGGCAGGAGGAGGCGGCTTCTTCGTGTTCTACGTGCCGCCGGCGAAACAGGGGTCTGTCAAACAGGCGCTGTCCAAGCTCGTTCATGTCCCATTCCAGTTCGACAACGACGGTAGCAACATCATTGTCTACCAGCCGGAAGATTGATGTGGCTGGCGTGGCTCCGAAATTTGTCGTTTTCGGCGGTACGGGTTTGCTTGGTTCGGCGCTCGTCCAGCGTTTGACGTCCAGTGGGCGTCCAAACACGCTTCTCGCACCTACAAGGGAGAAGCTTGATCTCATGGATTTGGCCTCCGTCAGCCAGTATTTGTCGAACGAACGTGCCGATATGGTGGTCGTCGCCGCTGGCCGGGTAGGCGGCATCCTCGATAACATCACCAATCCCTACGACCTGATTATACAGAATACGGTGATACAAGCGAACATTGCACAAGCCATGGCGGATCTGGATGTTGGGCGTGTGATGTTTTTCGGGTCTTCATGCATGTATCCTAAAGTGATCGAACAGCCGATGGCGGAATCCTCGATTCACAGCGGTACGCCCGAGCCGACTAGCATGTCCTATGCGGTGTCCAAAATGTCGGGCATGCAGCTTGCAATCGCCTACAATGCACAATTTGGAAGACGGCGCTTTATGGGTGTCGTGCCAAATAGCATTTATGGTCCAAACGACAATTTCGATCCGCAAAACGGGCACGTGGTTTCTGCGCTCATCTCAAAGTTTCACAAGGCAAAGCAGGATAGACTTGCCCGGCTTACGCTATGGGGCAGTGGTAATGTAAGGCGCGAGTTTCTCTACTGCGATGATGTTGCAGATGCCGTCATCAGTCTCGCCTATCTCGACTGGGACACGGACGCGCTGGGCGATGAATTCTTCAAGGAGCCAGTCAATATCGGCGCAGGCTTTGATTACTCTATTGCCGAATTAGCTGGAACGATTGCCTCGGTTGTCGGGTATGAAGGCGAGATTGACTGGGATACTAGCATGCCGGACGGTTCGCTTCAGAAGCTCCTTGATGGTTCGAAGATGACGAAAATGGGATGGCAACCGCATACCAGCCTTGCCGACGGTCTCGCCAAGACCTATGACTGGTACTGCGAAAGGCTTGCCTCTAAATGATGGCAAGTTCTTTTCGAATTTGCGCAAAAACCTGTCGATAAACGTTCCGGATTGGAATCATAGGATGGCCTTGAAGTACCCGCTTATGCGAGGAAATTTCTCTCGTGAAGATCTCGATCTTGTTATTGAACATCTGAAACAGGACGACCCTTTCCTGACAAATGGCCAGCATTGCCGGGAATTCGAAGCGCAGTGGTCTAAATGGCTTGGCGTGAAACATTCAGTATTTGTCAATTCCGGCACCTCGGCAAATATCCTGTCGATCGATGCCCTAAAACTCCGGTATCAGGAAGGTGGCGAGGTTATCGTGCCACCGATCACTTGGGTATCCGATATATCGGCAGTGCTCCGTGCTGGCTTTACACCTGTATTTGCTGATATCGACCCGCGAACGCTCTCGATGTCGACGGAGTGTATTCTTGAAAAGCTTACGGAGAAGACACGCGCGGTCTTTATGACGCATGCACAGGGCTTTCATGGTCTCACCGACGAGTTGCTTGCGGAACTCGATGCTCGTGATATCTGGTTGATTGAGGATGTCTGCGAGTCGCACGGTTGTGAGTTTCGCGGAAAGAAGGTTGGAAGCTTCGGTATTATGTCCAACTTCTCATTTTACTATGCCCACCATATGAGCACCATCGAAGGCGGCATGGTCTGCACGAACGACGACCGGCTTTATCAGGACCTTCGGATGCTGCGCGCTCACGGTATGGTTCGAGAATCGAATGATCAGGCGCTGAAAGACGGCTTCATTGCGGGTAACCCGGAGCTGAACTCCGATTTCATTTTTTCCGTTCCTGGATATAATTTTCGTAATAACGAGATTGGCGGCATCCTTGGCAAATCTCAGCTTCGTAAGCTGGACAAAAATAATGCCCGTCGTACGGAAAATCTCGAGCTGTTCCTGTCCCTTATAGATGACAGGCATTACCGCACCGATTTCGAGGTGGAAGGGTCATCAAATTACGCCTTCAATATCGTTCTCAGGAACAAGGATCACGAATTGATGGCTCGGCTGTGCAATGCGCTTCGTGCGAACGGGATTGAATTTCGCCGCGGTAGCGCAGGGGGTGGCAACCAGCTTCGTCAGCCCTACCTCAAAGGCATAGTCGGTGAGACCGAATATCTGGAGTATCCGGAAGCTGAGCATATCCATTTCTTCGGTATGTATATCGGTAATTTCCCTGATTTGAACGCCGATGAAATCAGGGAAGTTGTAGCTGTTATCAACAGGGCGGCAGAGGGCTAGCCAGCAAGGTCGGGCCGCCATGGAAACGATCATTCTTGTCGGTGGGCTTGGAACGCGGCTACGGTCCGTTGTGAGTGACGTTCCCAAGCCGCTTGCACCCGTACAAGATCGGCCGTTTCTTGAATGGCTGATGTCGTACTGCCTTGCACAGGGCAGTAGCCGCTTCATTCTTAGCGTTGGATATATGGCGGACGCGATAGCCGGCCATTTTGGCGACAACTTTCAAGGCGTGCCGGTCGTTTACAGTCGCGAGGAAGAACAGCTCGGCACCGGTGGCGGTGCGCGGCGCGCGTTTTCGATGGTTTCGGAAGAAGGTCCGGTTAGGCTAATGAACGGCGACAGTTTCTGTTCCGTCGATCACCTGGAGATGCAGCGGCTCCATGATCAAAGCCGGTCGGATTGCACCATTGCGCTGTTTCCGGCGCATAGGCAGGGCCGCTTTGGGCGTGTGCGTCTGGGATCAGAGCATAGCGTCATCGGATTTGATGATGCAAACGCCGCTATTGGCGAATTGGCCAACGCTGGAGTTTACATCATGGCTCCCGATCTTCTGAGCTGCATGAACCTGTTTGGAGATCGTTTTTCCTTGGAACAGCAAGCCTTGCCAGAGCTCATCAAAAACGGGCATCGGCTGACCGGCTATGTTTCCGAGATTGAGATGTTTATTGATATCGGAACTCCAGAGGACTATCAGATGGCTCAAGGTCTGGATTTCAAGCCAGTATTCGAACACGTCAGAAACCGAAAGGGATAGCCTTATGAAGGTGCTTGTAACAGGTGGGGCCGGTTATATCGGCTCGACATTGGTGGAATATTTGCTTGATGCAGGACATGAGGTGACAGTTGTCGACAACTTTATGTATGACACCACATCTCTTAATCATTTCTGTGCCCATCCAAAATTCGACGTACACCGCGTTGATGTCCGTGTCAGAGAACAAATCGCCCCCTTTCTGAAGACCGCTGACATCATGATTCCGCTCGCCTCGATTGTAGGAGCGCCGGCATGCAATCGAGATCCTGTAGCCGCCAAGACGATCAATAATGATGCGATCATGATGATGTTTAAGGAGCTGTCTCGCGAGCAGGTGGTCCTCATGCCGACCACAAACAGCGCTTATGGATCGGGCAATGACAATAATTTCTGTGACGAGACCACGCCTTTGAACCCGATTTCGACATATGCTTTGGACAAGGTTGAGGTCGAAAAAGCCCTTATGGACCGTGAAAATTCGATTTCATTTCGCCTTGCGACGGTATTCGGAATGTCGCCCCGGTTACGCCTTGACCTTCTAGTCAACGACTTCACCTATCGCGCCTATCGAGACGGCGCCGTCGTGTTGTTCGAGAGCCACTTCAAGCGCAATTATATCCATGTTCGAGATGTTTGTGGTGCCTTCATGCTCGGGATCGAGAAGCTGGACAGCATGTGCGGCGAGATTTTCAACGTCGGACTTAGTACTGCGAACCTGTCAAAGCTCGAGCTGTGTCAGGCCATTCACAAGCATGTTCCCAACTTCACATTTGTTGAATCCAACATCGGACAAGACCCAGACCAGCGAAATTACATTGTTTCGAATGAAAAGATCGAAAAAGCCGGGTTTGTCGCTCAGCATTCGCTAGATGCCGGGATCGTCGAGCTTCTCAAGGGATTTAGGATGCTTCGCAATTTCGCCCATGGAAACGTATAGGCGAAATTCAGAGTTTATGGCCTAGTCAATGCCATCGGCTTGCCGCTTGAAAACGGCCGGGTTGCCGAAGACGATGGCTCCCCGCGGCACATCTTTGGTGACCGTAGCACCGGCGCCTACAATGGCCTTATCTCCTACCGTCACGCCGGGGAGGACTACGGCACCTCCACCGATTGAGGCGCCCTTGCAAATCCGTGTGAGCGGGTAATGCGAGGGGGCACGGTCCTCTCTGCGGCGGCTTCGTGGGTAAGGGTCGTTAGTGAATGTGGCGTTGGGGCCAATGAAGACATCGTCCTCGATCAAGATGGAGTCGAACAGGTAGACACCGTTCTTGATCGTCACCCGATCGCCGACGCGAACATCATTTTCGATGAAACAATGCGATGCGATGTTGCAGTCCGCACCGATCACGGCGCGTTCTAAGACGACACAGAATTGCCATATCGACGTGCCCTTTCCGATCTGCTTCGACTGGACATCGCTGAGTGGATGAATTTTCATGACTATGTTGCCCCTGTGCCAGGATGCTGTGCGCGCTCCTATTGTATCTTTATCTGGCGGCCACGGCAGATGCCAGCGTTGTTGTGTAAATTTGTTTTCTGCAGCGGCAATGCCGTTGCTGGCGTCACCGGTGTTCTGGCAGTCTTGTTCAATGTCTGCGCCTTGTAAAGTTTCTGATCCTCTGGATGTTTTGCCAGAGAGGATGCATTCACTCGTCACCACCGAGAATGGTGGTTATGACAGGCTGGACTACAGGCTGGTGCCGACGCCGGTGCCGGCTATCGGCGAGGTGCTTGTTAGGGTGCTGGCCGCCGGCATGAACAACACCAAAATCAACACACACCTTGGCCGGTATTAATCGAGCGTGACCGGCAACACTGAGGATCTGTCCACCGCACAGCAGGAGATTACCGAGCACAAGGCCGACGGCGGTTGGAACGAGGCGACCCCGTTCCTGATCATCAAGGGGGCCGACTGCTGCGGTCGTGTCGGGGCCTATAGACCCGGCGGTGACGGCATGCTCCTCGGCAGGCGTTTCCTTGTTTGCGCTTGCATGCGACCCGACGGATTCGGCTCAATGCGCAATCTCTGGATGGCGTTGGATTTCAATCGGGCGTTCGCCCAGTATGTGACGCTGCCGGCGAGCGAGGTATTCGCCGTCGAGTGCGACCGGAGCGACGCCGAGCTGGTGACCATTCCATGCGCCTATGCCACCGCCGAGACCATGCTGCATCGTGCCGGCTGCCCTGCCGGTGACAAGTTTCTTGTGACCGGTGCATCCGGCGGTGTGGAATTTGCCGCGCTGCAGCTGGCAAAGCGGCGCGCGGGTAACGGCCCTGACATCCGCTGCCAAGGCAGATTCTGTAAGCGCCCCGGACCTGACCGCGTGGTAACGCGTGGCGAAGACCTTGCGGGTGTCCTCCGCACGTAAAGCATTGACCTCGTTGTTTACAATGTTGTGCGGACCGGGCTTCCGACCATGCTGAAGATGTTCCGTCGCGACGGGTGCTACACCTTGTCAGGTGCCATCGCCGGGCCGATTGTCGATCTCGAAATGCGGGACACGTATCTCAAGGACATCTCGCTGATCGGCGCCACCGCATGGGACGAGCCGGTGTTACCGAACCCGATCTGCTATATCGAAGCCGGCAAGATCAAGCCGCTTCTCGCTGCGAGCTGGACTCTTGGCGAGATTACCGCCGCGCAGGAGGCGTTGGCAAAGAAGGACTTCGTTGGCAATTTTGTGCTGATCCCACCGGAGGAAATCCCCGGCTGACATCCCCCGGCTAACATCACTTGTCTCAGGGCCGTTAACGGTATGATGGAAGTGATGCCGATGACACAGGCGCGCCCCGATTGCGGCCGCCGCCCGCGCAATGGCGCTGAAGGCGATGAAGAGACGCAGGACAAGTATGGCGAGGCTGCGGCTGGCGATCTCTATGGCATGCTCGGCTATTGCGAGTCCCGTACTGCGGCCATCACCACACAGCAATGGCTGGCTTTCCGCCTGATCGAGCTCTAGCCCTTTGAACTTTCCGGCAGGTGATGCTACATCCCCGTTGGTTACTTAAGGCCTTCCGGAGTGTCTCCCGATGTTCATCCGTCTCGCCATTCTTGGTGCTGGCCGTATCGGCCAGGTCCATGCCCGTGCCATCGACGGCAATGACAAGGCCGTTCTCGCCGCCGTGTTCGATCCGGTAGAAGCTGCCGCTGCCTCGGTGGCGGAACAGTATGGCGCCGAGATCCGCGATCTAGACGCGATCGCCGCTGCGGACGACATCGACGCCGTTATCATCTGCACCCCGACAGATCTGCATGTGCAGCAGATCGAACAGTTCGCGCGTGCCGGCAAGGCCGTTTTCTGTGAAAAGCCCATTGACCTTGGTTCAGCGCGGGTGCGAGCCTGTCTCGAAGTGGTGAATCAATCCGGCGCTACCCTCATGGTTGGTTTCAACCGGCGGTTTGATCCGCATTTCATGGGCGTGAAGGCTGCCATCGAAGCCGGTCGGATCGGTACGCCGGAGATGGGGACCATCACCTCGCGCGACCCGGGCGCGCCTCCGGCGGACTACATCACCCGTTCAGGTGGCATTTTTAAGGACATGATGATCCATGATTTCGATATGGCCGTCTTCCTCATGGGCAGCATGCCGCAGGTCGTGATGGCGACAGGTTCGGTGCTGACCGACAAGTCGATCGAGGCACTCGGCGATTTCGACAGCGCTTCGGCGGTGCTGCGCTGGACCGACGGTCGGCAGCTCTCGATTTCCAACTCGCGCCGCGCCAGCTACGGCTACGACCAGCGTGTCGAGATGCACGGCTCGCTTGGCATGGTGGCCGCCGAAAACGAACATCCGGTCCGGATTGAGGTGGCAACGGCCGAGGGCTACATGCGCCCACCGCTTCATGACTTCTTCATGACGCGCTACATTGCCGCCTATGCGAACGAAATCAACGCTTTCATCTCGACTGTGGACGGTGCGACTGTCGGTAGTGAAACGGGTGCCATCCCTACCGGCATCGACGGGCTGAACGCCCTACTGATCGCCGAGGCGGCGCTGGAATCGGCTAAGAGCGGACGGCTCGTCACCATTGAAAGCTGATGTCGGGCGCGATGTTCCTCCCTATTCGGGAACGGCGCCGATTATCTGCTGGTCGTAGTCGATAATGGCGCCGGTGATGATCCCAGAATCCGGGCTTAGCAAGTATGCGATCAGCGGTGCGATCTGGTGCGGCTTGACCAGTTGGCCCATCGGAAGCCCGGCCTCGGCCGTTTCCAGCCAGTCGTCCGGCGCATCGTGAAAGGTCTTCTGCACAACATGTTCGCCGGGCGTGTCCATCCAGCCGGGTGCAACGCCATTGCAGCGGATCAGGTTGGTCCGATAGGCGTTGGCCGTATTTTTGGTCAGCGTCACTAGTCCGCCTTTCGATGTTGAATAGGCCGACAGAAAGCTTTGTCCGACATGTGCCGAGGTCGACAGGATGTTAACCAGAGATCCCGGCTTGCCGGTTTCCAGCAGGTGGCGCACGACGCCTTGCATCATGAAGAATGGGCCGCGCACATTGATCGCCATGTGCCTGTCGAACAATTCCGGCGTGGTGTCGGTCAGGCTGCCGCGAGATGTATCGGCAGCTGAATTGACCAGCGCGTTGACGTGGCCGTGATGGGCAATGGCTGCAGCTACAGCGGTTTCGCAATCTGTTGTATCGGATGCATCACAGGCAATGAAAAGGGGGTCCGCCCCGGCGTCGCGGAGCTGTGCTACCGCAGCTTCGCCACGATCTGTGTTGCGACCGGTGATGGTCAGACTTGTGCAGCCCTGTCTGATCAGGCATTCGGCCACGGCCATACCGAGCCCTTGGGTGCCGCCAGAGATCAGTGCGCTGGTGCCGCTGTTATCAACCATTGTCAGCTGTTTCCCACATCGACCCACTGGCCGCTCAGTGATGATTTATCGACCGCGTCCATCACCTGTTCGATGACCAGCCCATCATTGAAGGACGGCCATGCGGCCTCGCCGGTCTCGATCGACTGCAGCAATTCGTGCAGCTCACAGATTTTCACATCCATATAGCCGAGGCTGTGCCCGCCATTTGGCAGGAACGCGGAATAGGGCGGGTGATCCGGACCAGTCAGGATGGTGCGGAAGCCGTCGGTGGCTGGATCGTCCTGGCGGGTGAAAAGCTTCAGTTCGTTCAACCGCTCCTGTTCGAAGATGATCGTTCCCTTGGTGCCGTGAACCTCCCAGCGAAGGCCGCACTTGTATCCCCAGGTCACACGGCTCGCACCGATATGGCCGTGTACGCCGTTCTCGAACTGCACCAGTGCCGCCACCATGTCATCATTATCGACTGATTTGCGGCTACCTTTGTTCTGCGGGTCGTCACGCTCGCCATGGACAATGGCGATGTCGCCGAC
>MDTG01226696.1_pt1 | contig 23904 bp, 16 predicted proteins | sample 811421 | NCBI WGS metagenome assembly MDTG01 (sample SAMN05326645, study PRJNA326480) | marine metagenome | isolation source: seawater | place: Pacific Ocean: South East | collected 2011
CTCCAACCATTTGACCTCTAGAAAAATAGCCTAATTCACCACCATTCACTGCTGTTGTTTTGTCATCGCTATTACTTTTTGCAGCAAAATCAAATGAATACATCCCTTTCAGTAAATCTTGGCGAATTTTAGTAATTTTTTCTAGTGCATATTCATTTGCGTAATCGCTTGGTTCTGGTTTCATTGTTATCAAACCAAGCTCAACTTCATCGCCAAATTTTGGGAGACTATCTTTTGGTATGCTTGCAAAAAATTTCCGAACATCTGTTGGAGAGGCTTTAATATCTTTAACTATTGAACCTTGAACTTTTTGAGAGATTTGTTGATTTTCAATTTCAGGTCTTCTACGATTCTTATACTCCTCAATAGACATTCCTAAATATTGAACAAGTCTAGCTTCTCCACCTATCTGAGATGCATAATAACTGACTCTTCTGTCAAGCTCAGACTCGACCATTTCAGAAGTTGAATAGATACTATCTCTTTCTCCTTTGTGAAGAAATAATTTTTGAATAATCAATTGATTCAAGATTTCACATTTCAAATCTCCTGAATAAAAAGACATGTCCTTTTTTGCCTGCGCATACTCAGCCTCTAAATCAGAACGTAAAATGATATGATCCCCAACTACTGATACGATTTCGTCAATTACAGGCTGTTTTTGAGAGTAACCGCTAACACCAAAAAATAGGAATAATATGGATATTGTTTTTTTCAAAATAGTTGTATGTGATTATTAAGATATGCTTTTTTTAACAAATTTGATTCAATACTTCTTTGAAGCTCTTGCTGACGTTTATTTAAAAGAATTTCTTTAATACGTTGCTTCTCAAGTTCAAACGGAGATAACATACTCCGTATTTTAAAATCATTTATTTTAATAAAATAAATAAAATCGCTTTCGATGATTTGAATATATTTATGGTTATTTAAATAATGCTCTTGATTGTAAGTATTTATTGGTATTTCTTTTAATATGTCATCAAAAAATACCCATGTATTCCCATTTTCATAATAGTTGCCTCCGCGTTTAGAGAGTGACAACAATGTAGGATAAATAGATTGATCATTTGCCCTAAAACTTGACCACAGTAAATCAAGGTTTTTTGAATTTAACGGAACTTTGTAAAATATTAGCTTGATAATATTTTGTATTAGTTCAAACTCATTTTTATTATCTTCATAATAGAGCTCTAGTTCCTCATCGCTAAACGTGGTATCTATTTCTTGGCTTACCAGTTTATTAATGAGCTCGTAAGATAATAAATCGTGTTTGTAGGCCTCTAACTCCATGGACTTATCCTTCTCTTGTGCGTCCAACAAACGCTCTGCTTCATTCAACAGAACTTGTTTTGATACCCAAATATTTACAAATTCTTTTGTGAAAAATACACTATCTTCATAGGAAGCGTTATCAGAAATTAAATCAACTATATCTGTATCATATAGTTCATTCGTAAAAGCTCTAGCAATTACTTTACCAGAGGTGTTAGAATCGCATGCTGTAATTGAGCATATAGTTAGTATGGATAGAATATTTTTCAACTATTGATCATTGTATAGCCGCGCTACATTGTCATCATATACCTGTACTGGATAAGTATTTTTTAAGCCTTTTATCCAACTTTCCTCTAAATAATTTTGATAATCTGAGGTTATAACTCCTCTATTATCGTCTAATAATTTCTGTGATGGAGCAAATATTTCATTTACTCTAACAAATTTATGTTGTTGCTCTCCCTCTTCTACCTTAAAAACTCCCTTTTCCATATTAATTAGGTTCAAAAAAGGATCTTTTGATTTCTCAAGTTTCTTAGACTCTATTGATACCGCAATTGGATCTTTCGCATTACAACGATTCAAGATTTCTTTAGTTGATTTTCCTTTCTTTGCTAATTTCATAGCCAGCTTTTTCGTCTTTGCACTAGTACAACTAAAAATATCAACATCTGCTCGCTCATTCCACATGTATTTCAATTTATTACTTTCATAAAAAGTCTTAAGTCCTATTGTATCTTTAACAGCTCTACTCCATACCTTTTTATCTGTAAGCTCAAATAATAAAATACCATCCTTGTATTCTTGCATGATATTTTTAAATGCTTCATATTTTTCTTCAAGAAGTCCTTCTTCATAATCCAAATTGATTTGCTCTATAAATTCTTCATAAATATCCTTCACAGAATTCATAAGAGATTTGTTTGATCTTGTTTGATTTGTAGCAACGTAACCAAAGAAATAGCTATCGCTATAATCACGCTCTCCAATTTTACACAATACAATTCCGTTCCCTTCTTGTTTTTTGTATTTAGCCTGCAATAAGTCTGATGAGAATGAATCTTGAATAGCTTGAAGGCCTGCAATTTCTCTAAAATTATTTTCTTTTTTCAATCTTGCTACAACCACTTCTTTATTCAACTCACTGCGACTATCTCTCTCAACTTTTCTACGAATTATTTCTTTGCTATCCTCATAAGTTGGCATTGGTTTTGATTCAATCCGCTTAACAATGTGCCACCCAAACCTTGTTTTTATTGGCTTACTAATTTCTCCATCCTTTTTTAGAGTATATGCGACATCTTTAAACTCTACAGGAATATTTGGTGTTGTTCGATTTATCCAGCTTAATTCACCTCCTTTGGAGTTTGTATTAAAATCCTCTGAAAACTCTTCTACTATACTGGCCCAATCTCCACCATCTTTTAATTTACTGTAAACTGCATCAATGCGTTCTTTAGTACTATCAATTTGAGTCGGATTGTAGTACTTAATCATAATATGAGCTACTTTCATATCTCCCATTGACTTACGTTTTTCTGCAACATAAACTAAATGATAGCCGTATTTGGTTCGAATGGGCATACTAACCTCACCAACCGGTGTGTTATAAGCAGCATTTTCAAACGAATAAATCATCTGAAAACTTGTAAAGAAACCAAGAACTCCATTATTATTTTTTGCAGAAGGATCCTCAGAAAATACTTTAGCTATGTCCTCAAATTTCTCACCATTATTGATTCTGAATCTTAAACCCACTATTTTTTGATAGGCTGCTAATGTGTCTGCAGGTTTAGCATCTGCGGGACAATTAATTAACAAATGACTTGCATTAACCTCAAAATTAGTTCTATCAAATGCTTCTATAATTAATCGTTCTGTAACTGTTTTGTCGGTCAAATAAGGTTGAGATAATTGTTTCCTGTAGCCAGCTAGCTCTTTAATAAAACTTGGTAGGGTATCCATTCGTAATCCATATGCTTGCTCTACCTTAAGTTTAAATTTTACATATAAATCTAAATATTCTTCTATATCTTGTTTGGTTGGAAAAGAATCTCCCTGCTTATTTTTATTAAAAACTCGCATAAACTCATCATTGTAAACAATCTTGTCTCCATAACTAAAGACAGGAAATATTTCTGAAGATTCGATACCATTTTTTACAGGACTTATTTTAGCATTTTGTCCAAAAGCTGCGTTTAGATTTAAGATAAAAATTAAAGTGGATAAATGAATAACTCTTGTCATAGTGATTTTTAAATTAATTGAATAGAACGCGAATTTAATATATTTATAATATCCTTTACCCCTTGAAATTGAAATAATCACTACAATATAAATCGTGTCGTAATAAACTATCCTACATTTGAAATTGTTTAATTATTCTAATGCATCTTTTCAATGTACATTATTCTGACGACTTTGACCAAAAATTGTATGTTGAAGAAGTCATAAAAAAATGGAATAAGGGTGCCCAGAAATTTCATATTTACACTTCAGGAACTACTATTAAACCAAAAAAAATAACGCTTTCTAGAGAACTTCTTGTATGGAGTGCAAGAACCACCCAAAAAAAACTCGATACTATGTCGCACAAAATCATGTGCTGTTTACCTGTTTATAAAGCAGGGGGGTTTATGCAATTAATTCGTGCCTTAGTTTGGAATTGTGAAATTCATTTCTTCAAACCCTCTAATCAACCTTTTATCAAAATTAATAATCACAATTTCACAACTATATCTCTTACTCCTACTCAGTTTAAATCGAGTTTTAAAGATTCTTTCGAAAAACTCAATAAATTCCAACATATTTTAATTGGTGGAGCTGCTTTTAACAATCCATCAATCTTAGTTGAAAGACTTAAACATCCACTGATTTGGTATACCTATGGGATGACTGAAACAGCTAGTCACGTTGCAATGCAAAATTTATCAAGAAATGAAACTTCACTAAAAGTACTACCTGGAGTATATATTCATCAAAATAATACCCTCGAAATTTATATTCCAGAGGTTAACCTGAAGTTTAAAACAAATGATATTGTGAAATTTAAAAATAGCGGTTTTATTGTATTAGGTAGATCTGATGATATAATTAATAGTGGTGGTATAAAAATTCATCCACAACAACTTGAAACTACTGTTGAAGAGGTTTTTGAGAAATTGAATTTAAAAAAGAGATTTTATATTTCTAAAGAAAAACACGATAAATACGGAGAAGTACCTGTACTTACTATTGAGGGTAACCCTGATTTTAACCAAGAGGAATTTACTCAAATTCTAACTCAACAATTACCAAACTATCATGCCCCAAAAAAAATTTATTTTACACCAAAAATTTTTAGTACAAATACGGGAAAGATAATTCGAAAAGCCTATTAAATTTGAGAGATGGGAAAGAAAGGTAAACTTCAAAAATTTGCAGAGGTTAGTGCGTTTAGTAATTGCTACGAGAGAGCATCAAAACTGAGAGGTAAATGGGCAACACATGTCTTTAAAAATTCAAACCCAATCACTCTTGAACTTGCTTGCGGAAAAGGAGAATACACAACGGGTTTAGCTGAAAAATTTCCCAACAGAAACTTTATAGGAGTTGATATTAAAGGGAATCGAATATGGAAAGGTGCTAAATATGCTCTTGATAATGACTTGACTAATGTTGCATTTCATCGGATTATGATTGGTAATATTGAAGATTATTTTGCCCCAAATGAAATCGATGAATTCTGGATTACTTTTCCAGACCCACAGCACGCAAAAAAAAGAAAAAGATTAACAAATCCGATGTTTCTTGACCGGTATAGGAATATTTCTAAGCCTCAACCAATTATGAATTTAAAAAGTGACTCTACACGATTTTACGAGTATACAAAAAAGGTGATCAGTGAACAGAATTTGGAGGTTATTTATGACAGTAATGATATTTATAACTGGAACGAAATACCTGAATCACTAGCTAATATTCAAACCTTCTACGAAAAAATGTGGCTTAGTGAAGGCAAAAAAATCAAGTACTTGAAATATCGAATTTGATTAGAGTTACACTTTTAAAATCAATACGTTAAGTTATTTTCAACGTAATCAATTAATGAATGAATAACCTTGATATGAATTTCTTGTGCCCTGTCAGCATATTCACTTTTTGGGGCTCTTATTTCAACATCGCACAAACTAGCCATTTTACCCCCGTCTTTACCTGTAAGACCAATTACTTTCATCCCCTTTTCTTTCGCTGTATTGATAGCATGAATCACGTTCTGGCTATTCCCGCTTGTACTGATAGCTAATAACACATCCCCTTTTCGTCCAACACCCTCAAGATATCTCGAAAACACATACTCATAACCGTAGTCATTCCCCACACAAGCCATATGACTGGGATCACTGATCGCAATAGCACCAATAGCTGGTCTATTGTTTCGGTATCTGCCTGTAAGCTCTTCAGCAAAATGCATGGCATCACATAAACTACCTCCATTTCCACAACTAATGATTTTCCCTTCGGATTGAATACTGCTAACTAATAACTGTCCAGCTTGATCGATAGCTTCAAAATTTTTTGTGTCTGAGATAAACGCGTCTAGGACTTCCCTTGCTTCAATAAAATGTTCTTGAATACTCATTTATGTTTTGGTTATTAGTTGGTCATTCTAGCTTTATATTCAGCGAGACCTATTTGTAAAAAATTAATATAGCTCTCAATATCTAAATCGTAGGTTTTTGTTGGTTGAAGAAGGTTACCCTCATTGTCCAGCAATGAATATTGAGGTTGTGCATTAGCATCAAAATAACATTCTTGGATTGTACTATTTTTCTTGGCTAATGTCTTGATTAATTTCCCTTTTTTATTGTAAAACCAATCATCTTTGGGTAGCTCCACTGTTTTCTCATCGACATAGAGTGAGATAACTAAATATTCTTCATCTAATAATTTATGCACTCTCGGATCAGACCAAACTCGTGCTTCCATTTCTCGACAATTCACACAACCATGACCAGTAAAATCTAAAAACACAGGTCGCCCAATTTTTCGAGCTACTTCCATGCCTTGTTCATAATCAAAATAACCGCGAAGACCGTCTGGCAAATGGAGTTTCTCCTCATGCAAGGGTTTTTCGCCGGCATAGTAGGGTTGATGCTCATCATTGAAATCTAATAAATTAAAATCATGCGTGCTCATAGGTGGTAAATAGCCAGCTAATGCTTTAAGAGGTGCACCAAAAAGACCCGGCACTAAATATGAAACAAACGAAAATGTAGCAATTGCAAATAACAATCGAGGTACTTTTAGAAATGGCATATTACTATCATGAGAAAATTTAATTTTACCCAAGAGGTAAAAACCCATCATCATAAATATGACAATCCATAGCCCTATGTATATCTCACGATCTAATATCCCCCAGTGATAGGTTTGATCGGCTACACTCAAAAACTTCAATCCAAAAGCTAGTTCTAGAAACCCTAAAACTACTTTCACTGAATTCAACCACCCCCCTGATGCCGGTAGACTATTTAACCAATTGGGAAAGATAGCAAACAATGAAAATGGAATAGCAAATGCCAAAGAAAAACCAAGCATACCTATTAATGGTTTTATAAAAGCTCCTCCAGCAGACTGAACAAGAATACTTCCAACAATTGGGCCTGTACAAGAAAAAGAAACTAAGACAATTGTAAATGCCATAAAGAAGATACCAATTAACCCTCCTTTATCTGCTTTTTGATCAGCTTTATTGACTAGCCAACTTGGCAAAACAATTTCAAAAGCCCCAAAAAAGGAAGCTGCGAAAACAACAAAAATTAAAAAGAAGAAAATATTTGGCAACCAATGGGTAGACAACCAATTTGCCGCTGCGGGACCTGCAACAACTGCAACTAAAGTTCCAATAAATACATATATCGCAACAATGCTTACTCCATAAATTAATCCATTGCGAATGGCCTTTGCCTTGCTCCCATCTTTCATAAAGAAGGATACCGTCATGGGTATCATTGGGAAGACACATGGTGTAAGGAGAGCAGCTAGCCCTGATAAAAATGCTAAAATAAATAAGCCCCAATGTGAAGTTGTATTTTGATTTGAACTTCCTTCAAAAGTCTTTATTTCACAAGAACTTGTATCCTCTTTTGATGTGGCTTGATAACTTGAATAATTGACGCTATCTTTAGAAATAAGCCCAGCAAATGAAGTATAGCCCTCAGAACTTTGTGCCGTGTTTTGAGGTGCTGAATTTGTCTTTTGATCAACTTCAATTTCAGTGTCTATATTTTCAATAACTTCCTCAACTGTTTCGGGAGCAATCTCAGGTTCAGTAGGCTTAGGTTGTTCAACAGACTTACCTGACACCCTAAGACCTTCAATTTTAAATTCGTATTCAAATAATACACACATCCCGTCAGACGTACACATTTGATATTCCAAAACACCCACGATATCCGGGTTTAAAGAATGTAATTTTATTTGTTGTGTAAACTCTGCCTTTTTCTCAAAATCTGCAACCTCACATTCAAAAATATCATCAATATAGTGATGCGAGCCAACTGCCTTTGCTTCACCTAAAAGTTCAAATGAAGAATTCTGAGTATAATTAAATACTGCTTTTAGAGGAGGGCAATCTCCATAATCATTTGAATAAATATGATATCCCTCAGGTATAGGTGTAGTAAAAGTCACCTCTATTTTGTCTCCAACCTTAGCTTCAGTTTTGTCTATAGTATAGCTCCAATTAGCAGAGGGTACTTTTTGGCCAAAAACTGACGTTGCAACCAATAATAAACCTAAATGAAATAAATAGTTTCTCACAATGATTTAAATATAACTTCAAATTAAACGCTTTCTGATACAATTCATTATAATAAATGTAGATAAGTGTATAAAGTTGTAATGATAATGAACCTACATAATCTAAATTTGAATCTTATAATTCTATTAGAAATGAGATCATCTTTAACTCTACTTTTATGCTTTGTAATTCTCATAGTTCAAGCTCAAAAGCAAACCCCAACTCAATATATAGAACGCTATAAAGAGTTAGCTGTAATAGAAATGCATCGCAGTGGGGTACCTGCTAGTATTACTCTATCACAAGGAGTATTAGAAAGTAGTAGTGGAAATAGCAGACTAGCAAAATATGCAAATAATCATTTTGGAATCAAATGCAAAGGAAGCTGGACCGGCAAAACCATTTATGCCAATGATGACGCTCCTGATGAATGCTTTAGAGCATACCCATCGGTGCTAGAATCATACAAAGACCATTCTGACTTTTTACGAAAAAACTGGAGGTATCATGAATTATTTGATCTAAAAATAACAGATTACAAAGGGTGGTGTCATGGACTCAGAAAAGCGGGTTATGCAACCAACCCTCAGTATGGAAAAATATTAATTAATCTCATTGAGCGATATGAATTAAATCAATACGACACAAAAAAATTACCACAAAAAGAAGCTCCAAATGAGGGTGAAAAAATCAACGGAGTTCCGGTAAAAATTGCTTCCAAAGATGAGACAGTTCGGACCATTGCCGAGGAAAATTACTTAAAAGATAAACATATTCGAAAATGGAACGACTTACCCAAAGACGAAGAAATTAAACCTGGTGAAGTTATTTATTTAAAACCCAAAAGACGAAGAGGTGCAGAAGAAAAGCATATTGTTACGAGTACTGATAATATGCGAGGTATTTCTCAAGCCTATGGAATCAAACTAAAACACTTATACAAAAAAAATCGGATGGAAACAGGAACCGAGCCTATGGAAGGTGAGATTCTTTATATGCAGAAAAAAAGAGCTACTGACGACCCCGTCAAAACTCAAATTCAAAAACCTAATTGGGAAGAAGAAAAAAAATTTATAAACCCAAGTGTTGTCAACCAAAGTATTATCGATTCTACAAAATTTAATAACACTGGAGCAATCAATAAGGTATCCATTGATGTGCCTGATTTTCATGTAATCTCAGAGGGTGATAACATTTATAGAATAGCAGAAAAATACCATGTATTTGAGGAAGATATTCTAAAATGGAATCCCGAATTAAATCCAAATACAATGCAAATTGGACAAAAAATCATTTTAAAAGAAGAACTAGTTGATCTAAATAATCTTGGTGAAGAGAAAGTGGAAAATCAACCTATTGAAAATTCAGCTAGAGATCTTAAAAAAATGGATACTGAGGAAATGCAAAAAGATATAGCCGTTGATGGAACAATGACTCACCATGTGATCAAAGGAGATACCTTGTATAATATTTGTAAACGTTATGATGTAACGGTTGATCAACTGAAGGAATGGAATAATTTAGAAGATATCACTATTCAAATTGGACAAAAGCTAATTGTATCTCCCTAAATGACCCCGTCACAAATACTTTTTGCTCTCATTGGCTACTTTTTGATATTAATTACCATTTCATGGATTACATCAAAAAATAATGATGAAAATTCTTTTTACACTGGCAACCGAAAATCACCTTGGTTTCTAGTAGCCTTTGGTATGATTGGTGCTTCATTATCTGGCGTTACTTTTTTATCCGTTCCAGGTTGGGTTGCCAATAGTCATTTTGGATATTTACAAACCGTACTCGGCTACATGGTCGGTTATCTCATCATTGCTCAAATCTTAATACCCTTATATTATCGACAAAACTTGACATCAATTTACACCTATCTTGAGAATCGATTTGGTGAAAACTCGTACAAAACTGGGGCTGCTTATTTTATTTTAAGTCGAATAATTGGTGCTTCTTTTCGCTTATTTTTGGTAGCGGGTGTATTGCATACTTTTGTCTTCGATCCATTCGGTATACCCTTTTGGGGTGCAGTAGCAATCACCATCATTTTAATATTTTTATACACCTCAAAAAGTGGTATTAAAACTGTAGTTTACACCGATACTTTACAAACAACATTCTTAATTGCTGCTGTGATTCTGACATTAATATTTATGATTAATGATTTGAATTGGTCTTTAGGAGATACCATTTCTAATTTAGTTAATGATCCAAATACACAAATTTTTCATTGGGACGGAAATAGCAGCAATGTCTTTTGGAAACAATTTTTAGGGGGAGTATTTATAGCATTGGCTATGACAGGTTTAGACCAAGACATGATGCAAAAGAATTTGAGTATCAATTCGATACGAAATGCCCAAAAAAACATCTATATCCAAATGGCATTATTTATTGTCATAAATGTAATTTTCTTAAGTCTTGGTGCCCTTTTGTACAATTATGTAGATGTAAAAGGATTAGATTTTGTTGGTAAGTCAGACGAGCTTTTCAGTTTTGTTGCCATGCAACACGCAACTCCAATTGTAAGCGTGGCATTCATCATCGGTCTGGTTGCTGCCGCATACAGCAGTGCAGACAGTGCTCTTACTGCATTAACCACTAGCTTTTGTGTAGATTTTTTAGGTTATGAACGATCTAAACCAACCGATATTAAAAAAAGAAGATGGGTTCATATCGGCTTTGCCTTTATTCTTTTTATCACCATTCTAATTTTCAACGCAATTAATAATGAAGCTGTAATTAAAGAACTTTTTCGTGCAGCTGGGTTTACTTATGGGCCTTTACTTGGGTTGTTTTCTTTTGGGATACTCACTAAAAATAAAATCAACGATAAATACGTTGTAGTCATAACCCTTATATCCATTCTCCTAACTGGAATCTATTTTTACGGAATGCCTATGTTAGTTGAAGGATTCGAAGCGGGGTTCGAATTAATCATCATTAACGGATTTTTTACCTATATTTTGCTGCATTTTAACAGCTATTTACATCATAAAAAGTCATAAAATTATAAACATGGAAAATCAAGAAAACGAACGAATAAAAAAAGCATTTCAAAACAAAAACTGGCCAGAGATTAAAAGCTCAGACAGCTGGAATATCTTCAAAGTAATGGCCGAATTTGTTGATGGATACGAGACTTTATCTAAAATCGGACCGTGTGTATCTGTTTTTGGGTCTGCTAGAACTAAACCTGGCACCAAATATTACGAAATGGCTACCGAAATTGGACAAAAACTTGCATCTGTTGGACTTGGAGTTATTACAGGTGGTGGACCAGGTATCATGGAAGCCGGAAACTTGGGTGCACACAAAGAAAAAGGGGCATCTGTGGGACTAAATATTGAACTCACTTTTGAGCAAAGTTCAAATCCCTATATTGATCGAGACAAATTAATTAACTTCAACTTTTTCTTTGTACGAAAAGTTATGTTTATGAAGTATGCTCAAGGGTTTATTGTTCTACCGGGTGGCTTTGGAACATTAGATGAATTATTTGAAGCCCTCACCCTCATTCAAACTCAAAAGACAGCGATGTTCCCCATTATTCTTGTAGGGTCTTCATACTGGAAAGGCCTTATAGATTGGATGAAAAATACTATGTTGGAAGAAGAAGCGAATATAAGTACCGAAGACTTGGATCTATTTAAAATTGTAGATACGGCAGATGAAGCGGTCAACGAGATATTCGACTTCTACAGTAAGTATAGCTTAAGTCTGAACTTCTAATCATATCCATGACTAATTTTGAAGATACCATTATTGCCCCAGCCACACCCTCTGGGGTTTCGGCTCTTGCTGTAATTCGAGTATCAGGCAACGATGCAATATCAATTGTCAACTTTTGTTTTTCAAAAGACATTAAAAAAGCAGATGGGTACACCATTCACTATGGACACATTCTCGATGGAACCAAAAAAGTGGATGAAGTTCTATTAAGTATTTTCAGAAATCCTAAGTCTTACACAGGAGAAGACTCCGTAGAAATATCCGGTCATGGATCTCCATACATTGTTCAGCGAATTACCGAAACCATTTTAAGAAACGGTGCACGAATGGCAGAACCTGGAGAGTTTACCCTACGTGCATTTTTAAATAAAAAATTGGACCTCACACAAGCAGAAGCCGTCGCAGATATGATTAGCAGCAACAGTGAAGCTAGTTTGCAAATGGCTATCCATCAAATGCGAGGAGGTTTTAGCAATGACATTGCAAAACTAAGACAAGAATTGATCGACTTTGCAGCACTAATCGAACTTGAAAATGATTTTGGCGAGGAAGATGTTGAGTTTGCTAATCGTCCAAAACTTAAAAGTTTAATCGAGTCACTACTTCATCAAATTGAAAAATTAAGGACATCATTTTCGGCAGGGAATGTGCTCAAAAATGGAATTAACACTGTAATTGCTGGTAAACCCAACGCAGGTAAAAGTACATTGCTAAACGCCTTACTCAACGAGGAAAGAGCCATTGTTTCTGATGTTGCTGGAACTACACGAGATACGATAGAAGAGATTTTTACCCTAGAGGGTATTCAATTTCGATTGATTGATACGGCTGGGGTGAGGGATAGCTCGGATAATATTGAACAGATTGGGGTAAGTAAAGCCAAAGAAAGCATACAAAAAGCCGATTTGATTATTTACCTATTTGATGCTCAAACAACCAATCCCAAGCAACTTGAAACCGAACTTGCAGATCTTCCACCTACTCGACGTTTAATTATACTTGCCAATAAAACAGACAAACAATCTTGTAATCCCAAAGATTGGCCTGGAAACACCTTGTTCATTGCAGCAAAAACAAAAAATATTGACCCCCTTCTTAATGAATTAATCCGTATAGCTAGTCAATATGAATATGGTAATGAGACATTGGTAAATAATGCTCGACATGCTGATGCGTTGAGTAAAAGTTCGACACTTCTTCAAAAGATTATCACGGGAATCAATGATGAAATCCCAAATGATTTAATTGCCATTGATATTCGAAATACCTTATACCAACTGGGACTAATTACAGGAGAAGTTACTAACGATGAAGTGTTAGAATCCATTTTCACTCGTTTTTGTATTGGGAAATAATCCCAAAAAAAACCACGACCTATGCAACCAAACTCTGAAATACTGAAACAAGTTATTACTCAAAAGATGCCTTTCGGAAAGTACTCTGGAAGACTGATTGCAGACTTACCTGTTAGTTACTTAGAGTGGTTTAAGCGAAATGGTGGATTCCCAAAAGGGAAATTAGGTGAGCCTCTAGAAAATGTATATGTAATCAAATTAAATGGCCTTGAAGAAATCATTGATCGACTCAGAAAAGATTTAAAATAATTTATCTTAATAGCATGATTTCTCCTTTTTCTTGGAATACATCATTCTTGTAATCTTTGCCATACAAGGAATAATAATAGATGCCTTCGTGAACGTTCTCCCCATCAAAAGTTCCATCCCAAGAATCTTTTATATCAGAGGATTGAAAAAGAATCTCTCCCCATCGATTGAATATAAGTATATTATATTCTTTTACCCCTCTTGAAGTAATGGAAAACACATCATTGGTTTTATCATTATTTGGACTGAACGCATTAGGAGTAAATAACTTAAAAGCATCTTCAACCTGCACCAGCTTTGTGAATATATCCGAACAACCAATATCATTTTCTGCAATTAATGTAACTGCATAAAACCCTGTATCGGTATACCGGTGGCTTGCTCCAAAACCATTGGTTGAGGATCCATCACCAAAATCCCATGAATAATTAGTTGCATCCGTTGAGGTATTTGTAAAGACAAAATCAGGCTGATAATAGTTTGCAAGATCCGGAGTATGGCTGAAGCTAGCAGAAGGGTTTGGTAAAATTTCTAACTCATCTATTTTTAACAACGAATCCTTACAATCAAACTCATTGGTCACAACCAACTGTACAGAATAAAATTTATCTGAACTATAACTATGCTTAGTATTCGATTGATCACTAGTATTACCATCACCAAAATCCCACCTAAAACTACTTCCAAAACCTGTGTTGGTTTGATTCGCAAAACCAACCATATTACCAACGCAACTTGGATTTGGGCTTATATCAAAATCAACCGAAGGAAGTGGATTAACCACAAGTCTTGTCTTAGCTATTGCAGTTCGACTACAATTGTCAGTTAGGGTAAGCACATAAGTCGTTGTAGTTGTTGGTGCAACTGACTTATTAGGACCAATACCCAAACTATTGTTCCACGTAAACTGATAATTACTAACTATTCCACCTGTTGCAGATGGTAATAAATCATACGAATCTCCTATGCATATCTCCACTTCTGAGGGCAAATCAATAGCTAATTGAGACCTAACTGAAACATAAACAGAATCTCTTGCTATACTTGGACTGCAACCGTCGTTCACTACTACAACTATTTTTTGATTTGAAAATAGGATAGGTAATGTGTAATCTTGAGAATTAGTAGCTCCATAATTCCATTTGTACGTGTAATTTGATGGATCACCACCTAAAACTTGAGCTTGATAGGTCGTATTTTCTCCATAACAAGCTGTGTCCTTCCCAACTATGGAGACCTCCAATGGATCGCGTATTTCTATATTTACAGTTGCCTCTGGTTCGTATGAACTGCATCCATCGGATAATCGAACTTTATAACTCGTATTTACCAGAGGAGTAACAACCATTGTATCTATTGTAGTTTTTCCGCTTCCCCAATCGTACTGATAGCTCAGTGGTGTTCCTCCATTTGGAGAGGCTTTTAAAGTAAGAGTTTGCCCTTCGCAAATAAGTGTATCTTTTGTGAGATTTATACTTAATGAGTCTCTAACATTTATGGTGTAAAATGCGGTATCATTTGTTGGCGTGCACTGGTCGGAGTAAGATATCCAATACAAGTGCTGCCCCGAACCTAAAGGACTTACCGTCCAGGAAGCAGAAGAAGAGCTGCCCGAAGAATTCCCGTCCGAGAATAAGTAACTATAAGTTGATAACCCACCTGAAGGATTTATCTGTAAAGTAGCTTGCTCGCCTTGACAAATTAGCGATGGCGATTGTTGTGTATGGGATAACGAATCTCTAACCGAAACATTAAAAACAGTTGTATCATTTTTTGGGGAACATCCGTCCGATACAATCACCGAAATAACTTCATCATCCCTAAATTGAGTTTTCCAATTATTAGTATCTACATTAAATGGCAACCAATTAAATGTATAATTCGTGGACAGTCCTCCGGATGCATTCGCGTTGAATTGAATAGGCTCTAAGAAACACAATGTAGTATCTGAAAAAGCATCAATTTTTAAAGGAGGTAACACTTTTATAACTATAGAATCATAAATAAACTCCTGCATACAGTCATCCCCAAATCTGAGGTATATAGTAGTGTCATTTCTTGGGTTTATTAGTAAACTATCTGTTCCAGCTTGAGCGTTCCATGTATAACTGTAATCATCAGCACTACCACCCGACCCCACAGCGACTAGCCAAATATCTTGATTATAACAAACCGTTGTATCTGGTGTTAGCGTCAAACCTAAACTTGGTCTAAATGCTTTAAATTCAGCTTTGTAACCTGATAGTGTCGCTAGTTGATCGGAGAAATGTCGCAGGGTAACTGCTCCTGAAGTTATTTTAATTGGCTTGCCCCCATTGGGAAGAGAATCTGCGGTATACCCACCAATAAATGTAGACAAAGTATTGGGACCATCATAAATATATAATGAATCGAAGCCTTCTTCATAAGCAAATTCACTAAATGTCAAATAGGCACTATCACTTTTTCCAAAATCTAATGTAATTGTATCTCTAGTAAGATTGAAATAATCAGACTCACCAGCATGATCATAAACAAAACCCTCACAAACTCGGTATATAGACCATTCACCCGGTATAGGAAGAGATGCTTTACAAATATCTCGTAATGAATCAATCTCAATGTAGGCTACTTTTTCAATCGAATCTTTCACTCCAAGGAAACACCCTTCTGCAACGAGTTTAACGTCATATTTACCTTGAGCACCATAGATATTTGTTGGATTTTTTAACGTTGACTTTTCCCCGTCACCAAAAGACCATTCATAGCTTTTTGTATTTAAAGACTCATTTCTAAATGGTATAACATCGCTCGAAAAACAAAATAATGTATCAGCACTAAAATCTACTGTGATTGAAGAACTATCATATTTTGAACCAACACCAACAGCGAACCAAGCATTAGTTGTAGCAATTACCTCATTGCTACATGGCCCAAACAAGTCAGATGCAGATTGTATGGCGTAATAACGCGCCTCTTTGAAGTTAGAGGATGGAGTTAAATAAGAGGTCAGATTACGATAGGCTATTTCTTGAGCTTTTCTGATTCCAATACTATCAACTTCAAATGTGTCACCATTATCGTTCGTTCCTGAGACACCCTCAGTAAGCAAATAAAACCAATAGTTCTGAACTCCACTATTTATGTGAACACCTCCATTATCTGAAGGTGCAGTATGCCAATAATCTCCTTTGTAAGTATCAGGATCTCTAAAATCATTTGGATTTTTCATGTTTCGGATTCCCCTCCCAGAAGAGGTAATATCCTCACCCATACCCCAATCAAACTGAGTAGAATCTGCATAGAACTCAATCGCATTTCCAAAAATATCACTGAATGACTCATTCAGAGCCCCACTCTCATATCGATATATTAGTCCAGCACTATTAGTAGTAACTGCGTGAGCAACCTCGTGCCCGCAAATATCTACACTTGTTAGTGGTGACCATGAAGAACCATTTCCATCTCCGTAGGTCATGACATACCCATTCCAAAATGCATTCACATAATTTGACCTGTAATGAATGTAACTCCTAATTTTAGCACCATTGTCATCAAAGCTGTTTCTACCGAAATTATTGTAGAAATAATCGTAGGTAGACTCAGCCCCAAAGTGGGCGTCTGTTGCAACTTCGTCCAAATTGATATTATAATTATTCCAATAATTATCTGCATCAGTAAAGTCAACTGCTGCTGCATATGAGGTCCCCTTTTGCATGTTATAAGTTTCTATTCCATTGCCTCTTCCAGATTCTCGTAACCTAAAATTAGCTGGACTCATACTATCAGTTTGTATTGAACGAAGACCTCTATACTTGGTATTAGCTGATCCTTTTACTTCTACTACATGAATTAAATCCTCAATTGCCCATAATTCACCCGTTTGTGCATTTACATATATATTCTTTTTAATTAGTGGTTCAATGGCGTTTATTTCTATACCATAGCACAAACTGAATTTGTCTAAAAAATCCAAATCTTTTGGAACATATACAAGTTCTGGCTTTGGGTCATAAGTAGCTAGACTGTCTTCGGTCCATAATTTCAGCATTGCTTCCTCCTCCTCAATTTGCCAATTAAAAATTTTACCTCCAGAAGAATTAATAGCTATTTCTTTGGCCACTTTCGAATCGATACTAGGAGAACTGATCAATGGACTGTAGATAATCCCATTAAACCCTGTAAGAATTCCATCACTATATCTTGCAACTACCTCACTTCCAAGTATGGCGTGTCCGTTAATTTTATGAGTATACCTAACTACTGCAGAATTTTCATTTTGATTGAACTTAGGTACTAATGTACTTCCTTTTGGTAACTCTAAATAATCACTAATATAATTTGGTGAATCAAATTTACGAATAAAAAGAGGTTCCACATTCACGATATTAAAGTGTAAACCTTCGTCTCCCCAATTACCAGAATAATTTGAGAGTAAATTTTGAGCAATTGAAGAAAATGTTAGATGAATAAAAAATCCAACGATAAAAAATCTATGCTTTAGAAATTGAATCATAACTAACATTTTACTCAAATATTGGTTTACGAATATATCGAATTGGCACAGAATAGTTTCGTGTGCATCGTCATTAAAATGTAAAACTAGAATCAAAATCACGGTTATTATCAATAAAAAAATCAAATTATAGGATAAAAATAATCGTTGTCTAGTTAATCATTTAATTCATCAGAATTGATTAAAGCACTATCTTTGAGGCAATTTAAGCACCCATGATTATTGAGCAGATATACACCAGTTGCCTTGCACAAGGTGCTTACCTTATCGAAAGTAATGGTGAAGTAGCTATCATTGATCCCCTTCGGGAAATTGATTCATACATTAAAAAGGCTGATGCGTTAAATGCCAAAATAAAATACATTTTTGAGACCCATTTTCATGCCGATTTTGTGAGTGGTCATGTCACACTATCAGAAAAATCTGGGGCTCAAATTGTCTATGGACCTATGTCCAATCCAACTTACGATGTAATCATTGCAGAAGATAGGCAAGAATTTAAATTAGGGAATATTACTATTATTGCCCTGCACACACCAGGTCACACACTGGAAAGCACGACCTATCTATTAAAGGACGAAAAAGGCAAAGACCATTGTATTTTTTCTGGTGACACTTTATTCTTAGGAGATGTAGGAAGACCTGATCTAGCTCAAAAATCAGTAAATATCACTCAAGAGGAATTGGCTGGAATATTATACGATAGTTTACGAAAAATAATCATGCCTCTAGCAGACGATGTTATCGTATACCCAGCTCACGGGGCTGGAAGTGCTTGCGGTAAAAACATGATGACTGAAACAGTGGACACTTTAGGCAATCAAAAAAAAATGAATTATGCCTTGAGATCGGATATGACCAAAGCTGAATTTATTGAAGAGGTTACCGATGGGCTGTCTGTACCTCCTGCATACTTCCCAATGAATGTCATGATGAACAAATCGGGTTATTTGAATATTGATGATGTAATCTCAAATGGAAACTCACCACTAAGTCCTGCAGAATTTGAAATAGCCGCCAACAAACACCAGGCAACAATCCTTGACGTTAGACACGAGAAAGAATTTATCAAAGGTTTCATCCCACGAAGTATATTCATTGGCATTGACGGAAATTTTGCTCCATGGGTTGGAGCTATTATCAAAGATGTTAAACAACCTATTCTTATCGTTGGTGATGAGAATCGATTAAATGAGGTTATCACTAGGCTGAGCCGTGTAGGATTTGATAATACTATAGGATATTTAAAAGGTAGTTTTGAGGCTTGGAAAAAAGAGGGCAGAGAAATCGATACCCTTCAATCTGTTCCTACTAATCAATTTGAAACTGAATATAAGACTAATCACAACCCCATTTATGATGTTCGTAAAAAGGGGGAATGGGATACAAAACATATCAAAGACGCTCATCACATTTGCCTAAGCATGATACATGAAGAAACTGATCAATTTCCTAAAGAAAAAAACTTTTATATACACTGTGCTGGCGGATACCGATCAGTGATTGCATCTTCTGTATTAAAGATGCGTGGCTTCCACAATTTAATAAATATTAATGAGGGTTTTGATGCTATTCAACATGCTTCTCTTGAGTTTATCTCCGAATAATTAAAGCTAAATCACATCGATTCAAATAACACAAATAACTTTTCTTCGTTAAGCTATCACAAATTAGATATGATTGTTCAAATAAGTCGCCTACTACTTAGTTTTCTTTTCATTTTTGGAGCAGTAAGTAAATTAATTTCCATGCCTTTTTTTGATAGTATGGTTGCTGAGTTAATTCTTGGACAAGATTATTTTAATCGCCCTCAAGAAATGATTTTAGTTCAATGGCTGACACGCATATTAGTAGCTTTAGAACTTTGGATTGGTATTGCTCTTCTTCAAAACAAAGGTTTCAAAAAAGTAACCCTAACTCTAACTCTGCTTACTTTGATCTTATTTACTATTCACCTCTTTTATGAAAGCTTAAAAAAGGAAAATGGTTTTATTGAGGGAAATTGTGGCTGTTTTGGTGATATATTACCTATGAATAATCTCGAATCCATTATTAAGAATGTTATTGGAATAGGTCTGGCTATATTAGCTTGGTTCAAGTTTAACAATCAAACCTTTCGATCATGGACCTCATCGGTTTTTCTTGGATTAGTCACCTTATTCACGCTTAGCTTTGGTGTAAAATCTTACCAAAAAGCTCCAGAAAGTATAAATTCAACTACTACATCACAAAATATAACAATCCAAGACACAACAGACACTGATTTCCAAGATAGTATGTTGATTGATTCTCCAACAACACCTTCATCAAATAAAGAGCTATTGATTAAAAAATCCCAAAAAGTAATAACGACTTCTGAGAAAATAAACAAAATAATTTCTAAAAAAAATAACGCATCAAGTTCAAACAGAATTAGCCCTCAAACTACACTTGAATTGTTAAATTCTTATGTACCTGACTTAAACAAACACCTACAAAAAAATGATACTACACTGGTATGTCTATTTAGTATGACTTGCAGTCATTGTCAAGAAGTTTACCGCGATATTTCGTCCATGAAATCATCTTCAAAACTTCCTCCCATTTATCTCGTTAACTATGGCTCAGAGTATGAGCAAAATTACTTCTTCACACAAGCAGGAAACAAGAATGACCCTCATTACAAAATTGAAGATTTCACCCTATTCAAACGATTACTTGAAGGGAAAACTTATCCAAGGATTTTATGCGTAAGTCAAGGGAATATAATTAAAGAATGGGATGTTGATAGCTACCAAAAAGAAAACTTTATGAGTCACTTTGGTATTCTTAAAATTGAAAAAGAAAAGCTAAAAAATGGATTACAATTGGATTTAAATCAAGGTAATAGTCCTTGGTAATTACCTGATTTTGTATTCTACCCCAAACTGAATTGCCTTTGTTTGAGGAAGCAGGTCATAGGACTTCAACATCGAATTTATACCATAACCATATTGATAACTCAATCGTATTCCCCATGATTTTGTTAGTCCATATCGAAGACCTACTGATCCGCTAATTCTAATCAAGGTGTTATTCAGTAAGTTTTCTTCTAATTCTACAACATCCAAAATACCATTATCTACAGTTGCAGTAAAATAACCATTGGTCTTTTTTAAGATATCGATATTCATACCAAGTCCACCAAAAAATGAAATTCGATTTCGAGGTATGGTCCAATAATACACTTGAAATGGTATGGTCCAATAATCAAAATTGGATATGCAATCGACACATATATCTCGCTGAATAGTTGTTGTTGTACTATCTACAACGACATCTCCAATTAGAGCAATGGAGGTCCCTCTTGGCGAAATAATATAATTACGATTTAGTAATTTCTTTTTGGTGATGTATGTTTTTTCTATTGAAGACAATACGTAATTCGTTTTCTGCTGTAATGTCATCACACCTATGCCCGATGTGAATTTCAAACGGTTTTTCTGTGCAGCTAGATTTAATCCATAACCAAAACTTCGTATTTCACGTTCATTCGACTTGTGATTACTTTCATCCACAAGGTTATTCAATCGAATTGTGGTTTGATATTGAATTGATTTGATGTACGCTGAAGCATAAAATGACCACCTTGAATAGGGACTTTTTAGTACCCCAATATTTTTTATGTTAGGATTATAATCATACTTAAACACATCAATACCATATGGATCTAACCCCAATGTTTCTTGTTTCAAGTCTTCTAATACTATTGAGTTATTGAATTTTTGTTCTGATGTCTGATCTTTATATTCAATAATGTCTTTTTGATTTAATTTTTCAACAGCCAAATTATTAGTATTAAGATTCATTCCATCCCTTTCTGAATTTGGAATAGGTTTTTGTGTGAGATTGAGCCTACTTTCAACTGAATTAACATTTATTCCCCCAGAAATTTTGGGATTATTCAAATTATTATCATCTGTACCATAATCCTTAGAACTCACAAAATTGTTTTGTTTTTTCTCAGGGATAACTACTGCCATAGAATCATCTGCTATCGTTGATTCTCGAGTTGAACTAGGCTTATTTTTATTGAGGTCTTTTGGAGACTTCTTGTCCTCAAAATTTATAGATGGTTCTTTAAAATAAGACTGATTTTTGTTAACCTCTTGACTAGAAGTTGCAATAGAATCCTTACCTTTTGTCTCAAAATCACACAAATAAACAAGCATAGAAAAACTTGTAATCATGAGGATAACCGAAGATCTAATCCACCATCGATATCGAAAAGAGAAACTAGCTTGATGATTCAACAATGCTGCCATAGCCTTCCAATCAGACTTGGAGTATTTTAACCCCTTGTCAGACAGTCCGTCTCTGAATATGTCATCTATCTTACTCACTTTAATTTTGCTACTCTTTTTTTTACTTTCACTTGCTTTTCAAGCATTACTTTTAATCTTTTTCTTGCATCATTCACATGCCATTTACTTGTTCCTATGGGTATTCCCATATAATCGCCTATTTCTTTATGTTTATAACCATCAATGGCAAATAGATTGAATATTTTTTGAGTGAGGTCTGGAAGTCTTTGCAACATGACTCTCAAATCTTTCTCTTGAACATTTGCCTCCCCTAGATTATAATCTACAGGAACATTCAAGTCCTCATAGGTTGTAACGTGAATATTGGCAATATACTTTTTATCTTTTCTATACTCATCGATCAAATGGTTTATCATCACATTTCTAATCCAAGTGGCTATCGCATATTGATTATTATATTTTTCTATGTTTTGTAGCACTTTCAAAAATCCCCCATTTAGCTTTTGAAGAACTTCCGATTGATCATTACAATATCGAAGTACGATGCTACTCATTAATGGAAAATATTTTTCATACAACTTATTCTGACACCTTCTGTCATTTTTTATACATCCTTTTATCAGTTGGTCATCAGTCATGCAAAAAATACTCATTTTTTAGAAAAAGGTAGAGCTACATATGTAACTCTACCTTCTAAACAAAAAACTAAGATTTCAAATTATCTAGCCAAATAAAGTCTCACACTTTTTACTTCATCACCTGCACGCAGATTTACAAAGTAGAGACCGTCACTCAATGAGCTGAGGTCTAGTTGTGTTTTATTGCTTCCAGTAGTTAGATACGTTTCGTTTTGAGCTACTTGCTGTCCCACGCTATTCATTACACGCATAGACATTTTAGCTCCTTTTTTGCTATCAATTGTAAAGGTAAATTTACCCGTAGATGGATTTGGATATACATTAAGCCCAGCAAACGCAGTTGTTTGTTCTTCAACTCCAAGTATTGCTTCATCGATAACCGTAATACCAAAACCACTAGTTTTTAGAATATTACCATTAGAATCTAATCCAACACTATCGCAATAGGTTGAAGAACAAAAATTCCCATTGGTAATGGTTAAGCAAATAGTATATAACCCAAAGTTAGCATACTGATGCGTTGGGTACTGAACATTAGAAGTAGTTCCATCTCCAAAATCCCAGAAATATCGCGTATTTGGTGTTGTTCCCGTACTATTGTTTACCAAGTACAATCCAAACTTATTATTTGAATCCAACGCTACATAATATGAAGCTTTGCATGATGGTGTATTATTATTTCTTATAACTACCGTTTTTGTAACAAAGTCACAGGTATCACCTATGCTATCAATTAAGCTGTAAGTCACATTATAGTTGCCGTTACCACTAAATGTGTGAACTATATTCTGACCTGTATAGTTTTTTGTATTTGCATCGTAAATTGCCCAATGGGGTGTTAACCCAGCCCCTGGATTACTCCCACTAAAAAAGTACTTCAAACTATTCGCTGAATCTATACCATATGAAAAAGTTGCATTGCAATTATTACCCCCATTATTAGATATTGTGATATTAAAGCAGGTAGAGTCAAAACATTGATAAAGAGAATCATAAATTACTAAACAAGCAAAATAGGTTCCTGGTGCATTATATGAATGGTAAGCTTGATTCCCAAACCCTGTGCTGCCATCACCAA
>MDTG01241586.1_pt1 | contig 23904 bp, 22 predicted proteins | sample 811421 | NCBI WGS metagenome assembly MDTG01 (sample SAMN05326645, study PRJNA326480) | marine metagenome | isolation source: seawater | place: Pacific Ocean: South East | collected 2011
CCAATGGCGTATTTCTTAGAGAGCAAAAATGAATTTAATCCAGTTGATGAGCTGATCGTAGAAATTTCAGATCCAGCTTTTGCAAAAGCTGGTAATAATATTCTGGAAGCATAGTTCCCCATTCCCAGGAACCCTACTTTTGATTTAGTTCCCAAATCATCAGAGATGTTCTCAGTAGGAAAAGTTATTAGATTTACCTTCTCTTCTGAAGAGTTGCAGTAATTAATAAGCACGCCAAGAGAAGAACTATCATCGATAACATCGTAAGCCTTCTCTGCTTCTTCTATCGAGTATTCATGGGAGATCAAAGGCTTTACATCTATGGCACCTGATGACATCAAATCTAGTACTGATTCTATATTTCTTTTAGAAGTCCATCTAACATAAGCTAGGGGATAGTCGAAACCCTCTTCTTCATATTGAAGATCATATCTTCCCGGTCCATAAGACGATGAAACCTGAAATGAAATCTCTTTCTCATAAAAATCATCTCTTCTTATATTTAAGCCTACCACTCCAACAAGGACAATTCTTGCTTTTTTTCTGCACATCATGGCTGCCTGATGAATAATCTCGTCACTTTTGCTAGAAGCAGTTATCAATATTCCGTCAGCACCGATATTTTTTGTAAGGTCAAGAATAGCGTCTACTGGATTACTGACTTCATTTAAGTTTAAAACAATAGCTCCAAAAGATTCAGCAAGCTCACATCGTTTTTTGTCAAAATCCAATCCTATAACCTTTACTCCATTTGCTTTAAGTATTTGCACTGTCATCAAGCCAACAAGGCCAAGCCCAAAAACTACTATGGTCTCGCCTATTTCTGGTTTTATTAATCTGACTGATTGCATTCCTATAGAGCCAATTACAGAGAAAGGTGCAGAATCAAAGTCAACATTATCTGGTATTTTTACAGTCATGTTTTGAGTGGACCGGACTATCCCAGCATGGCTGCCATTTGATATAACTCTATCGCCCTGTTTAAAGTCCTGCAGATCACTTTCTATGACTGTACCTGCATTACAATAACCAAGCGGTATGGGAATGTTAAGTTTGGAATTTATGGCCTCATAAGTAGAATAAAACCCATCAGTTCTGATTTTCTCAATAGCAGCTTTTACCTTATCGGGCTGTTGCATTGCTTTGCCAACTAAATTAGATTTTCCAAAATTCAGCAATGTTTTTTCAGTACCAGCAGATATAAGACTTCGATTAGATCTTATGAGTACGGTATTTGGAAGATGCATAGGATCTGGTAAATCGACAATTTCAGTTTTACCAGTTGAAAGATCTTGAATTACCTGCTTCATAATTTAATTTATATATTAGAACTATTTTTATCTAAAAAATGTCGCGACCAAATCTCTATCGACATGAGCGATAATATCAAATAACTAGCATCTATTTCCCCCTTATTATTCCTTTCTATCAAATTTCTTACCTCCCTAGCTTCAAACCAGCCTCTTCTTTTTATACTTTTTTCATTTAAAAGCTCTTCCAGAAGGTCTCTTAATTCGTTTTTGATCCATCCTCTCAATGGGGCACCAAAACCAGTTTTAGGTCTATAGATGACATCCTTAGGAAGAAAGGGTTCCATAGATTTCTTAAAAATATGTTTACCAGATCGAAGAGTTTGTTTATGAGAGTTATGTATCTTAGATACAAAATTTACAAGATTTATATCTAAAAGAGGTACTCTGACTTCTATTCCTTCTTTCATCGACATCTTATCGGTATATGTCAAGTTATGATCGGGCAGGAAAAACTTTTGTTCGAGAATTAGCATTTTATCAATATTTGATTGTACGTCAGGAAACTTTGCCAATTCTTGTTCGAACTCTGCATCTAGATTAGGAGTATCAATTTCTTTCCTAAAATTAGCTGTTAATAATGGAAGTAAATTTTGAACATTATTCCATCGAAAATAATTAATAATTCTTTCGTTATTATCTAACGAGGAACCATCCAAGAATTTTCTTAATCTTCTGTTGAAAGGAATATTGGAATTTAAATACTTGGAATAATGCTCAAATTTCTTAAGCAGACTTTTTGGAAGGATATCTAGAAGGGTTTGAATCTTAATTGCTTGATGTCTTCGGTATCCCGTAAAAATATCGTCTCCTCCAGCTCCTGAAAGAAGTACCTTGATTCCTAATTCTCTTGCCCTTTTGCAAATGTAGGATACGTTCAAAGGTGCTGGATCTGCTAAAGGCTCATCTAACTGTATAACCATGTCTTCTAATTCTTGAGATAAATCTTCTGATTTAACCTTTATTATCTCAAGAGGTACCTTCAAATGATCAGCAACTTTCATTGCATAAGGCAAGTCATCAGCCATTCCTTCTGCACTAATTCCAGAGTCAATTGTAAAACACTGAATGTCGGAATTAATTTCCTTAGCAAAGGCTACTACAGAGCTTGAATCTAAACCACCAGACAGAAAAGATCCAAGAGGGACATCAGATATCATTTGTCCATGAACAGCATTTCTAATCTCAGAAGTTAATTCATTTATCAAAACTGATTTTTGTACATTCCGTTCTTTACGAGGTACTGGCAATTTATACCATTCGTTTTTGTGAAGAATAGAGCCATCTTTTACTTTTAAGCAAGTTCCAGGCTCAAGCTTCAAAACACCTTTGTAGGGAGTTCCTCTTCCTGGAGACCAAATGAAGGATAAATATTTTAATATATTTTGAAAATCAGGTAGCATCGTTTCCTGAAAATAAGGTAATAAAGATTTTATTTCACTAGAAAAAATAAAATAATTATCGTTACAAAAATAATAAAGTGGTTTTATGCCTAGATGATCTCTAGCAATAAATAAAGTCTTGTCACGATTATCCCATATAGCAAAACTAAATATTCCATTTAGTTCAGTTAACATTTCTTCACCCATTTCTAGATAAAGAGCAAGTAAGACTTCAGTATCAGTTTTACTGAAGAAACTATAACCTTTTGTGATTAATTTCTTTTTTATTTCTTTGTAATTATAAATTTCTCCATTGTAAGTAATCACGATATTTTTACACTTGCTTACCATGGGCTGTTGACCATTTGTCGACAAGTCAATGATTGAAAGCCTTCTATGTCCCAGACCAACTAAATTATCATCTGTTATGAATATACCTTGATCATCTGGACCCCTGTGAGATAAAAGATCTAAGGATCCCTTTAAGGACCGACTCAAAAGTTTACCTTGATCTCCGACTAGAGAACTATTTTGAGAAACAGAGATACCAGTTATTCCACACATATAGTCTTATTTGCAAGGGAGATAAAGAAAAGCCTGTGTTTTATAACAGCGTTGTAATCTGACATGTTTTAATCTTGGAAGATATTAAAGTATTTTGGGCAATTCCGCTCCATTCTATGTCTTCTATTAAAGATTTTGTAACTATTTTTAGAGAATTCTTCAATTATAGAAGGGTCAGAAATGAATTTTTGCATGGAATTAAATAGATCTTTTGTATCTCCAACTTTAACTATAAAAGAGTTAACACAGTCAATAGAAGAATCACCAATCCCTCCAACATCAGTAGTAATCAACGGCATATTTTGACTTAATGCCTCAACAACAACATTTGGGAAACCTTCAGCATATGAAGGAAGTATTAAGACATGACAAGTCTGCATAAGCCTAAGAACTTCTAATTTATTTTTCCAACCCAGAAATTTAATATTTTCTTGACTATTTTCATTAGCTTTTTTTAATAACTCTTCATACAAGGTACCTCCTCCAACCATGTAAACCTCAAAAGAATCTTTTTCCTCCAATTCTTGTGAGGCTTCTAGAATATGACTTACCCCTTTCTCTTTTACCATCCATCCGACATAGAGAAATTTGATAGTTTCTTTTTTAGTTGCAACCTTGATATCTTCTGACGATTCAAATTCAGCAGAAGCCCAATTAGGAATTATTGTTATCTTTTCTTGATCAATGCCTAATGAGATTAATAGAGCTTTCCATTTAGTTCCTTGAACTACATGGAAATTTGGTAGTTTTAAAAGTAAAGAATAGATATTTTTTTTTAATTTAGAAGATTTTATTTCGTCCATGAAGAATCCGGACCTTATCGATAGAACAGTTTTTATTCTGAAAATTCTACATAGAAAAACTGAAAAAGATTTCTCTACAAAACTAAAACCTTCTCCACAGAAAATTATTATTCCATTGTAATTGAATCTGAATAGTTTGAAGAGAAGTTTTAAGTTTCTCTTAATAGCTCTTGAAATTCTTAAATATACCGAAGGAAAAGGAAAGGAATTTTGTGCTGAATCAATAATATCCACATTTATGTCATTTAAATTGCAATAATCTAGAATGCCTTGTGTAGCAGAAGCTTGTCCACCGGGATGTTTATTCTCTGGATCTGGTAAAGCTCCTATAAAAAGAAATCTAGATTGATTCATCTTCGAAGTATTGCGTTTTCCAGATCATGAAGTTTAGTATCTTCCAAAGGATGAAGGAATTGTCTCTTCTTCCACCTTCAAAATCTTGAAATAATGTCTTAACTACCTTTTCATTGAGATAGGAATTGTCTAAAGAGGAGCATTCATTAAGTTTAGTATAAAAATAATCCTTTAAAGCCCCCGAAAGCCAAAATCCAAAAGGTACACTAAAACCAGTTTTAGGCCCATAAAGAATCTCATTTGGGAGTATGTCCTCTAAAGCTTTTTTTAAAAGGTATTTCTTTGTGCCGCCTTTTATCTTTTGATTGCTTGGTAAACTTAATGCAAAATCTACAAGTTCGTTGTCTAAAAATGGTACACGAGATTCAATAGATCCAGCCATCGTAGATCGATCTACTTTCTCCAAGAAAACATCGGGAAGTATCATTTGTGTATCTGTGTACAACATCTTTTGGACAATATCAAACTTTGAAAACCTCGAATCAAATTCTTGAAATGCAGTAGCGTAACTCTTGTCTTTAATTTTATTTATAATTCTTTTGTCAAAAATACTTATAGGGTCTAGAGACTCAGGATCAACTGTTAAAAGCCTAGCCATTAACAGGTAGTCTTCTTTTGAATTCAAGGCACTTAAATATCTTTTTCTTCTATGAAAATCTTTACTGATTGGAAGAAATTCATGAAGCCAATAGGCCAGACCAATAAAGCGTTTCCAATAATTTCTGAAATATAAAGTGTTATACCTTTGATAACCTCCAAATAGCTCATCTCCACCATCACCTTGTAAAACAACCTTTATCTCTTTATTAATCTTCTTTGATAATAAAAATAAAGGAATATTTGCTGCATCACTAAAAGGAGAGTCATGAAATCTAACCAGAGATTCTATAGTCTCTATAAGATCATATCCTGAAACTTCTAATTCATTATGTTCGGTATCAAACAGCTTTGATATTTGTCGTGCCTTCGGAAGTTCATTTTCCCCTTTTTCAAAATCGAAACCAACTGAAAAAGTCTGTATTTTTCTTTCTGAATATTTAGTTGCTAAGGCTGTAATTGCAGAAGAATCAATACCTCCCGATAAAAAAACTCCTACGGGTACATCAGAAATAAGCTGTCTCTTTACCGACTTTTCTAGTAACTGTCTAAGTTCATTCTCAGGTTGAATGGCATTTTTTTTTATTTGAACGTTTTCCGGTAACCAGTATGGTTTTAAAACGAATTTCATTGTATTTAGATCGATTTCTAAGAAATGTCCCGGTAACAACTTTTTACACTTCTTAAATAAAGTCCTATCTTGTAAGGTTGTTCCATAATATGACCATTCTGGAATGGAGTCGTAATTAATATGCTTAATACTAGGCTCTAAATGTATTAATGATTTAATCTCTGAAGAGAAGATCAGGGTATCCTCTCCTGCACTATAGTAAAGTGGTTTAATACCTAATCTATCTCTCACCAGATAAGCTTTATTATTAATCTTATCTAGAATTGAAAAAGCAAAAATTCCATTAAGCATTTTAAAAGATTCCGTTCCAATCTTTTTAAAAGACTCCAATACAATTTCTGTATCACCTTTGGAAATTAGCTCATCATCATTGATACCTAAATCCTTCTTAATCTCTAGAAAGTTGTATATCTCACCGTTATAGGTCAAAGCGAAGTCCTGATTATTATCTAAAAAGGGTTGAGAAGAGGCTGAAGTTAAATCTATGATACTAAGCCTTTTATGACCTAACATTCCTTTTTCAAAAGAAAAGACACCCTCGGAATCAGGCCCTCTATGTTCTAGTAGATCTAGAGATTCCAAGAATATACTATTGGAGGGAAGAAGTTCTTGAGATTTTGAATAAGCACCCAATATTCCACACAAATTATATTTCCTCCATAGCTGATATGTGTAGCGAAAGTTCATCAGCATTAAACCTAGGCCTTAACAACTTTGCTGGCACTCCTCCAATAACACTGTACTCAGGAAAGCTTTTTGTAACCAAGGCCCCTGAAGCAACTATTGAACCTTTCCTTATAACCACACCCTTTAGAATTATTGCATTCGCTCCAATCCAACAGTCATCTTCTATAATTACTGGAATATCATTTTCTGGGAGTTTTTCATGCACATCAAACATATACCTCCCTATTTGAGAAGTATTATGATCACCACCCATTATTGTGACATTAGGGCCAAAGAGAACTTTATTTCCTATCGATATAGAGCTATTCGAAGCACTAAACTTAGCGCCAGAACCTATAAAAACATCACTTCCCAGAGATATCGTCTCGTAGCTAAAAGAGTCACTAGGATCAAAAATAAGATTTTTGCCGTATTTAAAAAATAAAGGCTTTAAAAAATGCATTTTAATCCTGCGAAAAGATTTTGAAACAAGGACCCAAACACAAGGAAATATCTTAAAAAATTTATTCATTTGTTATTTAAACCAATGGTATTCAGACTTCTTAGGGCAATTAAAAGTGCTATTATTGGAAAAAACATCCTTACATACAAAAAAGGTTCTTTTAAGTGAAAGAATAACATTACAAATAATGAAATTAAGAGGAAGCAAGAAATACTATCCTTAAAATTCCGTATTTCTGAGAAAAGTATATTAAGTAAAGGGAAAATGTAAACAATAGTGCCTATCAAGCCCATTGCCCAAATATTTCTTACATAGCCTATATCAGATTCAAGTGATCTATTATATTGAGAGTTTAAAATAATACTCGGATCTCCTATTATTAAACTCATATCATTAGGTAAAGTTAATGTAGATAGTAAGTACGCAACTGTTGGAATGTTGGTTATGCCCCCTATACTTAAGAAATAAATAAAATCAGTAGCAGTATCAAATGTCTTCATAAACTCAAAATTATCTATAAGACCTGTTCGGACTGCTAGAAAGAAAAGGATTATTGAAATTAGAAGAAAGATAATAAAAGCCTTGATAAAGGTCCTAATCTTAATTCCTAACAAGAACACGATAAGAGGAGTAAATAGAACTATAGCTAAAACTCCGCTTCTTCCGGACATAATGACTGAGGTAAGACAAATCATTAAGCCAACTATATATATAGATTTGAAACTCTGAGCTTGCCTAATTACAAGAGGAAAAATTATAACCCCCAATGCCTGAACAACTGATAGTACTGATCCGCCTGATCCTCCACTGAGTCCACCCATTCTAAAATTATATCCAAAAGATGATCTAAAAATACCCGAGGTTGTCCATGAGTAGATTAAATCTTTTGTTGCTGGGCTGACAAATTGAATAATCATTATAATTCCATGTAAAACAATGGAAATGAAGATTGCATTTAGTATGAAATTATTTATATCTTGCCCAATATTCTTAGCTAAAAAGAAAATTAATCCAAATCCACCTACGAGAGTTATGATTATCCTTATTGGCCTGAACTGCAGATAAAATAACTCCGCTGTAGATGCATCTGAAAATATAGCAGCATAAAGAGCTAAAAAGGAGTAAATTAAAAGAATTCCGAAGAAACTGATAAATATTTTAGGCAGTTGAAAAGAGTTAAAAGATAGATAATAAAGAGCGAAAGCAATAGATACAAAGAAGGAGGTGTCAAGCCATCTTGCTCCAAAAAAAATAGGACCAAATATAAATAAAAAAACCAGAGAGAGAAAAAAGGACTTCCTTAGGAAACTTACTTTGGAAGCATATTTTGATTCAGAAATACTAATTTCCACAAATACACATTATCTCAGCACATATATCGGGGAAATTATTTCCTAACTTAAAAAAACCTTCCCACATCTCAGGTGTCCAATCTTTATCTATTTGCCCATTAGAAAGAGGTTTAAGAAATACGCCTTTAAAATCATATACCTTTAATCCTGCTGATTGAATCTCATCAATCAAAGCCTGTTTCGTGTAAACTCTTCTATGACCAAAATCCAAATCTCTCTGATTTAACTCTGTAGTGTGTTCTAAAATTCCCATTTCAACTGCTACCTGCCTATGCAGTGAGTCAGCATTTGGAACACCAACAAATATTTTACCACCAGGAGCAAGCCAATTTTTTGCAGATTTTAAAAGCGACTGAGGATTATCAACATGCTCTATAACATGCTCGATAATTATGGAATCATAAGTGCAGTCAGGAGTAAAATCTTCAAATAGCGAACAAAACTTTCTTGAGTTTTCTAAATCAGGAATTTCATCCAGTAGTTCTTTAGAGCCTTCCACAATATCTAACCTTTTGAATTCATCACTAAGGCTTTTTGTCATTGCTCCGCTGCCAGGTCCCATTTCAAGCCCTGTATCACCATGAAGCAAAGGTTTCAGAGTCTGAAATCTGTACTCTACTAGTTTTTTATCAAACTCAGATTCTATAGAATAAAACTCAGCTGCCCTTGAAACTCTATTTAATTCTTCCATATTGATCTTCCATAAATAAGAACGTTTTCAAAAATTCTTATTATACCCTTTAATAAAGTTGGGTCTCTGAAAAAAGAAATAAGAAAAAATTTTGAAGAAGTTAAAAACTTACTTTTCTTTCTATAGGCCATACCTTTTCCGTAGGTAAAATTAAAATTAATACCTTTTTTGCATTCTTTTCGATACTCGGGATAATCAGACTCAATTAAGCTATAGAGTTCAGGATAACCTGAACCTGCCTTGAGCCAGTCGTTAGTGGCTCCTTTTTTTGTTTTTCTATATTTTGATAGATATAATTCTAATTGACCATAGCCCTTATCTTGATGCAAGCAGTCTATCCAAAATTTTTGATCATTTAATACAGGAATCCTTTCATCAAATCCCCTCTTAGGAATCACTTCTTTCCTTAGCATAATAGATACTGCACCAAAAAGAGGGCCTTTTTTTATCCACTCCCGGGGGCCCTTATTAGGTTTATAAACTTTATTCATTTGGCCTATCTTTTCAGAAGACTCATCTATCACTTCAATAAAGTGGCCCAATAAACTTAAATCACTTGATTTTAGAAACTCTTGTAGTTGTAACTCTATTTTGTTTCTGTGAAATAAATCCTCACCGCTTAAGAAGCATATATATTCACCCGAACACATTTCAAGACAGGCATTTAGATTCTTGGCCATACCAAGATTTATCCTCTGATGCACAAATTTAATTTTATCTGGATATTTTTCCTTATATTCTCTAATTATATGAACTGATTTATCTGTTGAAGCGTCATCTGATATACAAATCTCTATGTTCTTGTATGTCTGATTAATTGCAGATAATAATGCCGACTCCAAGAAGATTTCATGATTGTATGTTGGAAAGTGAATAGAAACTAAGGGCTCGCTATTGAGCATTATCTTCTAAGATATCTTGATCTTTTTTATAAAACCTTTCCCCTTCAGGAAGAAACCAATTCTCAATAGATGAAGGAGTCCTTGAATTAAATCCTAATATTTGTTGAATAAAAGGGTCTATATCATTGGGCTTTATATTACCTTTAGCAATATAGTCGTATTGAGGTTTTATCCACGGCCTAGCGAACGTCATGGTAAGACATCTTCTAGGATATTTTGTGCTATTTTCTCCAGCTCTATGCCAAAGATTAGAATCGAAGAGAACTATGTCACCAGCATTTAATACAAGATCTGTTGCTTGCTCATTGAAAAATTGTTCAGCAGGTTTGTCAGATAAACCATTCTTTATTAGGATCTTGGTAGCTCCGTTCTCAACAGTAAATTCATCAATTGCGATTAACAAATTTAGAAAAAGTCTGTATTCACCTGCATAAAATCTAGTATCTGAGTGGATCTGATGGACATACTCTCCACTGTCCTGTGTGTTTACAATGCCACCATAGGTATTCAAAATAAATTTACCATTAAACCAACTTGTAATGTGTTCTCTTATATTTGTGAGACTAAGTAAATTTATAAAATAATCGTCAAACAATATCGGGTGATGAATTATCCCTTTTAAACCTAAATTAACCTTATTCTTATCTTTTATTTCTTCATATTTCTGGAGACATTCATCCAGTTTATTGGACATAACTTTTAATTGCTCTGCATTAAATGAATCATGGAAAACCTGCAGACCGTCCCTTTCTAGTGATAATCCATAAAGATTCATATATTTATTATACTTAAAGCTATTTGAAGTTCACGAAAAATAGCTTACTGATATATTATTTTTTCTTATAAACATGACATAGGTTAAGAAAAAGAAGTAAAGAAGATATCCAGCAGCATAAGAAAGAAAAACCGATTCAAAAGAAACCAGCTTTAAAAAGATCAAAGCTAATACAACAAAAATACAGGTAAAAACAATTTCTGAAATTATATAAATCTTGGTAATCGCTTTGGATAGAAATATGTAGGAAAGAATAAAGCTATTAATTCTAAGAAAATCTCCAACTAACTGCCAGAATAAGAGATCTGAAATTATCAGAAAATCTTTACTAAATAACAATAAAACTATGCTCTCTTTATAAAGGTATATTAAAGATAAGCCTAATAGAAGAAGAGGAGAAATAAATAAATAAGCCTGCTTGAGTTCTTCGAATAATAATTGTCTGTTATCTATTTCACTAAACCTTGGCAAGAAGTAAACAGTCAAAACTGATGAAGCAAACATTAGATTTACTGCACTGATTCGAGTAATTGCCTCCCAATAACCTGCGTATTCAATTGAAAATTCTGAGCTAATGTTACTCCTTATGATAAGCTGCATTATCGGTACACAGCATGCTGTAACAAATGACATGGCAAAGAATTTGCTCAAGAGCATGGTGCTTTCTTTATCAAACGTACCAAAAAAAATCTTGATACTAAACCACTCTTTTTTACAGCAAAGTAAAAGTGTTCCAAGAAATGCCACGGCCTGATAACTAACTAAAGCATATAATGCACCTATGCTTCCTAAAGATTCAACAAGAAAAAAAATTAAAGTAATAGAGATAATGCTACCTACTATATTGGCGTAAGTAAGTGTTAATACTTCTTTCTTTCCATTTAAGATTGATAAAAGAAGATTATTAAAACAAAAGAAAACAAAGAGGAAAGAAAATAAAATGATAAATGGATAATATTTTGTACTCTCAAAAAATAAGGTTGAAATATTTGATCCAAATATAATACTAATGAATACAAGAAATATGGATATAACGACAGAATAAAAACTTACTGTCTTCCATAACCTAATTAATTTGCTGGAGTTTTCTTCATTAGAGAAGTCGGTTGTATATTTTATTATTCCGGCTTGGACGGTTAAAGGTGAAGCTGCACTAAAGACCTGCATCAAGTTCTGAAACTGACCCACTAAAAAGAAACCTGCCGGACCTAGATAGATTGAAAATATTTTATTAATACCAACTAATGCTAGGAATTTGGACATTGTGCCAGCAGCACTTACGAAAGTGGTTTTGATTAATGAATCGCCAATCATTAGAATTTATTGACAGTATCAATGACATAACCTACCTCATCATCATTTAAATAATGACCAATTGGAAGACTGATAATTCTGTCTTGTAGGTTCTCAGCTACAGGTAATCTAGTTTTTGAAAACTCTTCGTAAGCAAGTTGCTTATGTATAGCTTTGGGATAATGAATTAAGGTCCCAATACCTTTTTCGGTCATAAATTTCTGGAATTTATTTCTATCTTCAACTTCCACCACAAATAAATGCCATACATGAGAGTCTTCAGAAACAGGATTGACTGGTAAGGCAAGTTTAGTATTTGTTATGTTTGATAAATACCTGGATGCAATGGCTCTTCTTTGTTGATTATGAGAATCTATTTTTTTTAGTTTTAGTCTTAAAAAACCAGCCTGTATTGGATCTAGTCTTGAGTTAAAGCCCTTGAATTCATGGATGTATTTCTTCTTTGATCCATAGTTGCCTAACATTCTAATACACTCTTGTGTTTCAAAGTCATCAGTGACAACACATCCCGCGTCTCCTAGTGCTCCTAGATTTTTTCCTGGATAGAAGCTAAAAGCGCCTGCATTACCTATACTTCCAGATCTTTTATTATCGAAAATAGCTCCGTGAGACTGTGCACAATCTTCTATAACTAATAAGGAATTATCATTAGCAAAATCCATAATCGTATCCATTTTGCAGACTTGGCCAAATAAATGCACAGGCATAACCGCCTTTACCTTTTTATCTAAAAACTTAGACATAGTCTCTGTATCAAGATTATAGTCTTGTCTAGTAACATCTAAAAAAACAGGTTCCATATTTATATCGCTTATAGCAAGTGCTGAAGCAATGAATGAATTGGCAGGTAAAAGAACTCTGTCACCTTCGGACATTTTTCCCATTTCTATCCATGCTCTCAAGGTTAATCTTAGAGAGTCAAGCCCATTGGCCGTGCCAACACAGTACTTAGAATCATTATATATTTTGAACTCAGATTCAAAGTCTTCTACTTCTTTTCCGCCAACGTAGTAACCTTTATTCAAGAAATCATTAACAAAATTAAGGTAATCAGCAAAGATATCTTCATTAAGTCTTTTGTAATCTAGAAAAGGAATATTCACTTAATCTTCAGAAGTACAATTCATGAAACTCGTTGCAAGTCGCTCTTGCTCCAAAGTTCTCCTTTTGAGAAATAAGACCTTCATTGAGAGATAGCCCTTCGTCGGTAGTAGAAATACCAAAATCAAAAATTTTAATACCCTCAGTTTGCTCGGTGATAAGATAATCAATAAGAAAGTCAAGTGCGCCTAGCTCTCTTCCTTTATCTGTATTAAACAGGTACTGTGCATGCATTGTCGAATTATTTTTAAATAACACTGCTCCAGATAATTGAGAGCTATCTTTGTATGAAGCATAAACTTTAATATTATCCGGAAATCTACTTTTCAGAAGCAATATCTCATCTAAAGAATGGACTGGTTTCGCTGAATGAACCTTTAAAACCTTATTAAGGTTCTCCCAAAATTCCTTGAGATCTTCAATCTCTTTTACACTCACATCTGACTTCTTAGCTTTATTTATCAACCATTTTCTTCCTTTGCTATATGGAAGTTGTTCTTCTAAGAAAATAGTGGAGGATACTTCTCTCTTAAATATGGTGCTTCCAAGGCTGAATAGAGCATAAAGATCTTCTTCTCCAGGAGAATTGCAATAAATTCTAGGAATAGCTTTATAAACAAGCTTTTTAATTCCTTTAAGCTTCAGGTAACTTAACATCTCCTTAAAAAGCTCGATTGTTTCTTCTTGTCTAAATTTTTTAGATTTTACTAATCCACCAAAAGATATGCCTGCATGACTGTAAATTACGTTTTCATTCTCATTAGCCGGCAATAGAGCCACTACTTGAGATTTTTCATTATAAAACATCAAAGAATGATCATTGAATCTATCCTTGTGATAGTCTAAGAAATCCCTTTTAAAAAAGAAATGCGTATTAGCAGCAGCATCAAGAAAGTTGTCCCATTCATCTTTCATCGAAAGATCATATTTTTTAATTTCAAAGGTCATTTTTTTCTATAATCCTAATGATCTTTGCAGGATTTCCGCCGATCACAGAATAGCTAGGGAAATTACCTTTAACTAAACTGTTTGCGGCTACAACACAAAATTCTCCCAGATTAGAATTAGGAAGAATAATTGAATTCGCTCCAATCCATGAATGATCGCCTATATGAACAGGCCCCTTTTCTAAAGGGAAGAATTTCTGCATTTCTATACTAGCATTAGGTCCAGAATCAGTCATGATGCACACATTTTGAGCGATGCTTACATACTTACCTATGACCAAACTATCCAGATATCCATTTATAAAGGCATTCATTCCAATATATGAATTATCCCCTATTCTAAGTTTCTGAGATTCTGAGCCAAAAATAGAACACCTTTTAGCAATCTTTACATGTTTGCCTAATTCAACATTATTTATGCTAGAAGATGGATCAATTAAATCACTCATATTTTTAAAGAGTCTTGTATGGAACTCCTGAAATACATAATATCTTCAAATTCTAAATTCTGATTACAAGGTATAAAAAAAGCAGGATTGCCATAAAAGACACTGCATTCTATCCCTCTAAAATGTAAATCTTTTTTTAATTTTTCCAAAGTATCTAATTTTTCACTAATTTTGAACATAAATACACCGGGACATTCATTATCTTCAAAAGTAAAGAAAGGGTCTATTGAAACTTCACTAAAACAATCCAACATTTGTTGATATGTTCTTTTTCTAGCATTAAAGATTTCAGCTTCTTGAGTTACATAGTGAAGAAACAACGATCTAACAAACTCATTATTCTTTTTTGATAAGTTTGTTTTGCTTAAAAGCAATCCGCCAAATTGCACAGGGAAAAATTTAGACAAACTGAAGACTAGATAATCTCCAATAAATTTCTCCGCAGTCCTATTGTAAGATGAAAAAGAATAAGCAAAGTCCTCTATAATTGGTAAGTTTAAGCTCTTTATTTCTTCAAAATTTTTGAACTGTTTACCAAATTCATGGATTACGATAATTGCTTTAGTCTGGTTTGTTATATCTCTATTCCATTTACAAAAAAGCTGGACGGTGTCTGTTACACATGAAGAAATATATTGTGAATTTGTCACAGAAAGAATAGTTACGCAATCATCCTTACCTAATTGACAGTTTTCAAGAGCAAGATAAAGCGCTTCTCTACCAGAATTAGCAAAAGTGTAGGAATAAATATTTTTATAAAGTAGATTATCATCATGGTTTTCAGTGACAGATGATATCTTCGCATTTTTTGAAATATCTTTTGTTTGGAAAGGGCTTATCCTATAAGAAGGCCTTGAATAATCATTGGGTTTTTTTGAGAAAAAGTTAGGATATTTCATTTTTTTTGATCTTTAAAAATTCCTCATAATCTCTTATGTAATCTTCTTCATCATACTCTCTATCTGCAAGAACTACTAAAACTGTTTCTTCGGTAAGAAATTTTATTTCTCTCCAGATTACTCCATCTATAAAGAGACCTTCAGAAGGGCTATCTAACTTATAAAGCCTTCTCTCCGAAGCATCATCAATTTCTATTTCGCAGGATCCAGACATGCATATTAATAATTGTTTCAGTTTACGATGAGCATGCATACCTCTATCTTGTTCTGTATTAGAGTCATATAAATAATAGATCCTCTCAATTGCGAAGGGTATATTTTTATTATTTTCTAGTGAAACTAATCGTCCCCTTTCATCTGAAATAACATTAAAAGTAAGTTTGCTTGTATTCATTTATAAAAAAACTAAATCCACCAAATTGTGTTTCAAAATTGAGATTGGACTATTTCTTGGATATATTTTTTATATGGGCTCTCTTCGTAACTTAATAAGTGGTTAGATAATTCTTCAGGAGAAATCCACTTTTTATTTAGTGCTATTTCTTCAAGACAAGCTATCTTATAACCCTGTCTTGATTCTACTGTTTCAACAAAATTAGTTGCTTTCAGTAAGCTTTCGGGAGTTCCTGTATCTAGCCAAGCAAAACCTCTTCCTAATATTTTTATATTCAAATTTCCTTCTTCCAAGTATATTTGATTGACTGAGGTTATTTCTAATTCACCTCTATCAGATGGAGGAATACTCTTGGCAATATCAATTACATTATTGTCATAGAAATAAAGACCTGTTATCGCAAAGTTTGATTTTGGCTTAAGGGGCTTTTCCTCTATAGAAATTACTTTGTTGTCTTTATCGAACTCCACTACTCCAAATGAACTTGCATCTTTTACTTGATATCCAAATATTGTGGCTCCTTGTTTAATTTTTGATGCTTCTTCTAAGAGAGGAGAAAATCCTAATCCATAGAAAATATTATCTCCGAGAATTAAACAAACAGAGTCATTTCCTATGAATTTCTGTCCAATTATAAATGCATCAGCTAGGCCCCTAGGGTTTTCTTGTAGTTCATATTTAATGGTTAAACCTAAATTCGAGCCATCTCCCAACAATTTCTCGTAAAGAGGAAGATCTCTTGGTGTTGAAATAATCAGAATTTCTCTTATTCCAGCCAGCATAATGACCGACAAAGGATAAAAAATCATAGGCTTGTCATAAATTGGAAGAAGTTGTTTAGACACAACATCTGTTAATGGACTGAGCCTTGTACCTTTTCCTCCAGCTAAGATGATGCCTTTCATTAAACTTTGGTTTTGTTAAAAATTTCTAAGTGACTATATTTTGGGAGAGATACCATTGTACAGTTTTTCGTATACCGGATTCAAACGATTCAAGTGGCAGCCATCCAAGTTCATTGCTTATCTTGTTCGTATCTACAGCGTACTTTCTATCATGACCCTTTCTGTCTTCAACAAAACTCACAAGCTCACTATAACTTCCATTTTTACTTGGTTGCAGCTCATCAAGACAATCACAAACTTTATGTACTAACTCAATATTTGTAATCGCAGAATTTCCTCCAATATTATAAGTATGTCCTAACTCTCCTTTCTCCAATACCTTTTTGAGGCCTAAAACATGATCTTCAACAAATAACCAATCTCTAATCTGCTTTCCATCTCCATAGATAGGTATTTTTTTCCAATTAATCGCAGTGAAAATAATTGTAGGTATAAATTTTTCTCTATGTTGATTAGGTCCATAGTTGTTAGAGCAATTAGTAATAATGGTTGGTAACCCATAAGTTCTATTCCAAGCTCTAACCAAATGATCAGAACTTGCTTTGCTAGCAGAGTAAGGTGAACTGGGCATATAAGGTGAAGTCTCTGTAAACATGCCTTCCGTATCTCCTAAATCACCATAGACCTCGTCAGTACTAACATGATGAAATAGAAACTCTCCTTTCTTTTTATTACTTGAATCAAAATATCTAAGGGACTCTTCAAGGAGATTGTAGGTACCAAGGATATTGGTATTAATGAAGTCACCCGGATCAGATATAGATCGATCAACATGACTTTCTGCAGCCAAATGAATAATTGAATCAGGTTGAAAGTCATTAATTATGTGTGCAATTTCTTTTTGATTACATATATCAACTTCTAAAAAATTATATTTTCCTTTAATAGAACCTAATTGAATATTGCCTAGATCTGCTGCATAAGTAAGTTTGTCTAGATTAAGAATTTCATAATCCTTATCCTTAAGGATTAAATTAATATAAGCGGATCCTATAAAACCAGCACCGCCTGTAACAATTAACTTCATAACAGCTATAAATTTCTAAAATACCATGGAAGAGTTCTTCTAATGCCCTCTTGGACTTTTTCAATAGGCTTGTAACTCAAGGAATTGGATATTTTTGATATATCTGCTAAAGAGTGTCTGACATCACCGGCTCTAAATTCTTTATAGAGAGGATCAAGTTCATAATTTATACCCATTTCTCCTAGACCCTTTTTAATATATGAGAATAAAGTATTGAGTGAAATACTTTCTCCACATGCAACATTGTAAATTTGGTTAAGAGAAGAAGGTCTATTCTCTGTTGCAGATAAGATGTTTGCACTAATAACATTGGAAATATGGGTGAAGTCTCTTGTAGTCTCTCCATCCCCATTAATGTATACCCTCTCATTATTTATCATTGAATTAATCCATTTCGGGATCACAGCTGCATAAGCACCGTTAGGATCTTGTCGCTTTCCAAAAACATTAAAGTATCTAAGCCCTACAAATTGTATATCATATATTTTGGAAAACACTTCAGCGTAAATTTCATTCGCCAATTTAGTGACTGCATAAGGAGATAATGGCTTACCGATATTTTCTTCTTTTTTGGGCAATGCTTCATGATCGCCATAAGTTGAACTACTTGCTGCAAAAACAAATCTATTAATTTTTGCCTCAACAGAAGCATGAAGTATATTCAAAAAACCAGATATATTAGCTTGATTGGTTTTAAGGGGATTTTCTATACTCCTTGGTACTGAGCCTAATGCGGCCTGATGTAAAACCAGATTAGATTTCTTGCAAAGGTCAATGCATAGTTTGTAATCACTAACATCTCCCTCTACTAGCTGAAACCTTTTCCATTGTTTTGCAGATATACTCTCTTTTACGCTATCAAGATTTAATTGGTGCCCAGTCTCGAAATTATCTACACCAATTACTTTCTGATCATTAATAAGTAATTCTTCCAATAGATTTGATCCAATAAATCCGGCCACGCCTGTTATCAACCAAACCTGATCAGAAAATTTTGACAGGCTAATCATGCTATGGCCTCATATCCGTTTCATCTACAGAGAATATATATTTTAAATCAAATAAAATTCCGTTTTTAGATAAGGACTTTTTGATAACCTCAGATCCCATGCTCTTAAATTCAGAGTGTCCAACAGAAACAATTACACCATCATATCTTTCTCTCTCGAGCTCTTCAATAAAGAATAGGCCGGTTTTTTCTTTATCTTCATAACTTACCCAAGGATCATAACAATCTACTTTAGCTCCCTTTAGTTCTAGATATTTACAAAGATCTAATACCTTTGAATTTCTTATATCAGGACAATTTTCTTTAAATGTGACTCCCATGACTAAGAGTTTCGCTCCATTAATCGATATGTCTTTTAATGAAAGTTGGTAAATAAATTTATCAGCATAAATGTTAGACATCTCATCATTTAAGGCCCTCCCCGATAGGATGATCTTTGGGTCATATCCGGCCTTTTTGGCTTTATAAGTTAAATAATAAGGATCTACGCCTATGCAATGTCCACCAACAAGTCCTGGCCTGAATGGCATGAAATTCCACTTTGTTTCAGCGGCTTTGAGAATCTCCTCAGTATCAATATCCAATGCGCTGAAAATTAAAGAAAGCTCATTAACTAAAGCAATATTTAAATCTCTCTGAGTGTTCTCAATAACTTTCGCCGCTTCTGCAATTTTTATTGAACTTGTTCTGTAAGTTCCAGCTTTAATAATTTTTCTATAGATATAGTCAACTTTTTGAAGAGCGAATTGACTAGAACCAGAGGTAATTTTTTTTATATCGGTTAATTTTCTTTTTTTATCTCCTGGATTAATCCTTTCCGGACTGTATCCAAGATAGAAATCTTGATTAACCTTAAGGCCTGAAATCCTTTCAAGTATTGGCAGACAAATCTCTTCTGTAGCACCTGGATAAACAGTGGACTCGTAAATTACTAGATCATCTTTTTTTAAATACTCTCCAACCATTTTAGAGGCATCTTCAAGAAATGATAAATCAGGTGATTTATTTTCATTTATTGGAGTAGGAACAGTAACGATATATATATTTGAATCTTTTAGATCGTTTATACTAGAAGAGAAGTTAAGGAATCTTGAGGATCTTAGTTCTTCCTCACTTAATTCATTAGTAGAGTCTTGGCCACTACTTAAATTTTCTATCCTTTGTTTATTTATATCAAAACCGAGGGTTCTAAAATACTTTCCAAATTCAACTGCTAGAGGCAAACCGACATAACCTAAACCAACTACAGATATAGTTAAATTCTTATCTTCTAAAAATTTTATGTTCACCAAATTCCTCTGGTATCAATAATGTGTCCTGTCTCAGGCTTGGCATCTAGAAATTCCTTATGGTCCACAAGGAGAAGATGAATTTCAGTATTTTCAGGAACTTTCTCAAAATCTATTAAAGTAGCATTATTTATATAACTAGGTAATTTAGTTACATGAGGGTCAACAACAAATAGCTTTCCCTTAAATAGATAGCTTAATTTTTCAATAATTTTTAAGGATGGGCTTTCCCGAATATCATCTATATCGGCTTTAAAAGTTATGCCGTAACATGCAATATTCGGAAGTACTTTTCCTTTTGAAATTTTATTCACTAGAGAGAGTACTTTATTTACAACAAAATCCGGTTTTGAGTCATTAATTTGTCTAGCAAGAGAAATGATCTTTGCATTTTCAGGGGAACCACTTACTATAAACCACGGGTCAACAGCTATACAATGGCCTCCCACTCCAGGCCCTGGATTTAAGATATTTACCCTTGGATGTAGATTAGCCAGTTCTATTAGTTCCCATATATCAATTTCATTTTCATCACATATTAATGATAATTCATTAGCGAATGCAATTTGTACATCTCTGCTAGCATTTTCAGTAAGTTTTACCATCTCTGCAGTTCTGACAGATGTCTTTATACAATCAGATCGTACAAAAGTACCATAAACATCTGCAGCTGCATCAGCACAATTCTTTGTGATTCCTCCGATTATTCTTACATTAGATTGTAATTCTTCAATAATATTTCCTGGCATAACTCTCTCAGGGCAATAGGCTAAAGAAATATCATTAAATTCCTTTTCAGAGTTCGGTAAGGATAAGTCAGGTCTTAATTCGCCTATATAACCTAATAAACTTTCTGTTGTTCCTACAGGAGACGTAGATTCTAAAATAATCAAATCTCCAGGCTTAAGTATTTCAGAAATCATATTAATAGCAGATTTGACATAAGATAAATCCGGCCTGGGAAAATCAGATTCTGGATCTAAAATTGTCGGGGTCGGAACGGTTATTATATAAACGTCCGATTCTTTTAATTCAGAAGAAAAAGTTAGGTTTCCCTTGTTTGTTGCTTCTAGAAGCGCTTCATGCAATCCGTTCTCTTCAATATGTATTTCTTTATTTTGGAGCTTTTCTATAACTTCAGAATTAATGTCATAACCATGGACTCTATTGTCTTTGAGGGCAGCTATAACTGCTGTAGGAAGGCCTATGTAACCCAATCCAATAACTGAGATAGTTTTCATGACCTGACTTCTTTAAAAAAATCTAATATTCTCTTACTTGCCATTCCATCACCATAAGGGTTATGTGCCTTACTCATCCTTTTATACTCTTCTATATCGTCGATTAAATTGGAAGTTGTATCAATAATTTTTTTAGAATTTGTTCCAACTAATTTAACCGTACCTGCACTTACAGCCTCAGGTCTTTCTGTTGTGTTTCTCAGTAAAAGAACAGGCTTTCCTAAAGATGGAGCTTCTTCTTGAATACCACCTGAGTCAGTCAAAATGATATAACTTTTATTCATTAAATATACAAAAGGTAAATAATCTTGGGGTTCCAGTAAATAAATATTATTTATATTATTTAAGATTCCAAATACAGGCTCTCTTACAGAGGGGTTTAAATGCACTGGGTAAACAAAATTAATTTCTGGATATTTCTTGGCTAATTCCCTAATGGAATTACAGATATTATTAAAACCTTCCCCAAAATTTTCTCTTCTATGCCCTGTTATAAGGATTATCTTCTTTTGTTTGCTTACGAAAGAAAAATTTTTACCAATCTTATTGTGCCTAAATGAATCATCTTCTAATGAATTAACTGTCTGAAGCAAAGAATCAATTACTGTATTTCCTGTCACTAAGATAGCTTTTTCATCTATACCTTCTAATAAAAGATTCTCTTTAGAATTTTCTGTTGGTGCAAAATGATATTGAGCCAAATGAGAAACTAACCTTCTATTTCCCTCTTCAGGCCATGGCGAATATATATTACCTGTTCTTAACCCAGCTTCAATATGGCCTATAGAGATCTTTTTATAAAAAGAAGCCAACGAAGAAGCAAAGGTAGTAGTCGTATCTCCATGCACCAATACCACATCAGGCTTTTCTTTATTCAATACAGGATCTAATTTCACCAAAATTGTCTTAGTTAAGTCTTCTAAAGATTGATTTTTTTCCATTACATCTAGGTCGTAATCAGGAGTAATATCGTATAAGTCTAAAACCTGTTTGAGCATCTCTTTATGTTGAGAGGTTATACAAACCTTTGTCGCGAAAGACTCTTCTTGTTTGAATGAGGTAATTACAGGGGCAAGCTTAATGGCTTCAGGTCGAGTACCAAATATAAATAGAATTTTCATTACTAATTCTAGGGCGAGCTTATCTATTTTCTCAATAAATGAACATAGAGTAAAAATCCTAACGAGGCAAAGATAGCTCCCAATAGGGAGATCAAGAGATTATTAGGTCGTATCTTTTCTTCTGGGAGGTTGGGAGTTGCTATGTACTTTAGCAAAAAATCTTTATTAATATTAGCTAGCATTCTACTTTCTAGCTGCGTCTTTAGTATTTGATTTAAAGAATCTTTCACTTCAGCTTTAGAAATAGAGGAATATTGATTTTGTAAGTAAGCTATTGCTCTATCTGCTTCTTTTAGTTCTTCTTCTCTAAATAATTCGTTTATTTCAACAACAATTATCTCAAGAAAAAGCTTTGCAAATTTTGGAGATTGGTGCTCATAAGTTAATTTCAGAAAGCCAGTTGCTCTATCTCTCTCAACTGTCAAACCATCTAGGTATGACTTATAAAGCCTCTCAAAATTATGAATTTTTACATCGCCATCCAACGTTACTTCCCAAGCATCTAGTTCAGTAATATATTGAAGATCAAAGAAATGGCTCTGATCAGCTTCTTTATCATAATAATTGAAGGCCAGGAGATGTGATGGCACAGTGTCTAGTACTTTAATTTTCCTTAGAAAATCCCTTGACTTAATTTTTGCTATCACCTTCTGAGATTCATCATCTTCAGAAATGTTGACCCCTGCGAAGCTTGCTAAGCCGCCGAATGATCTGAGGCCGGCTGAAATATCGTCTGAGGAAGACTCTAAAAATAATAATGTTTCTGACTTATAAAATTTCGTAATTGTAAGAGAAAAAAGCAATGACAAGAAAAAGGCAATTGATACAACCAGAATACCTTGCTTAGAGAATAATGACTTGATTAGCATAACTAAATCAATATTCTCAATTTGGTTAACTTGACTCATCTTAAATTAGTTTTTTTATGGTGCCCGGGGACGGACTCGAACCGTCACGGAGTTTCCTCCGAGGGATTTTAAGTCCCTTGTGTCTACCAATTCCACCACCCGGGCTACTTTACCACATTTTCCTTTACTTACTTTAATATAAAAGCTAATGAGGCTGAGGTCGGAATCGAACCGGCGTAGACGGATTTGCAATCCGCTGCATAACCACTTTGCTACTCAGCCATAAGCACATTCTAAATATCTGAAAGCAATAAACCACTTATTTTACGAAATTTTTATAAGTTTTTAGGTATCCATATAGGCTGTGTAATGAAACATAAGCTGCCAACCAAAACAAACAAACAGTCAAAAAGAAGAAAGGCCGTCCAAAATTTGGCGATATAATCAAGAAAGACAACGCAAAAATTTGCAATGTAGTTTTACTCTTAGCGAGGAAGGTTACTTTTACAAGATTCTCTCCTTCCTTTTCGGCCAGAAGTTGTCTAAAAGATGAAATAACTACTTCTCTAAAAATTATTATTGTGGATGGTACGATCAACAAAAGACTACTCGCATAAGATATAAAATAAAAAATGGTAATGATAATTAACAGTTTATCTGCTACCAAATCAAGCAAAGCACCCAGAGAGCTTGTCGAGCCTGTTTTTCTTGCAACGTATCCATCTAAGTGATCTGTAATGCCAGCGATCACAAATAATACAAGGGCAATCCAATTATTTGGATTAGACTCAGGTGAAGCCAATATAAGAACAGGAAATATTAATAATATCCTTGAGAAAGTCAGGTAATTTGCCATCTAAACTAATTGCG
>MDTG01294499.1_pt1 | contig 23898 bp, 24 predicted proteins | sample 811421 | NCBI WGS metagenome assembly MDTG01 (sample SAMN05326645, study PRJNA326480) | marine metagenome | isolation source: seawater | place: Pacific Ocean: South East | collected 2011
TACAATCTTGGCTTCCAGGTATTGTTAGACCTGAAAATGCATTTTTTATTCAATTTAAATTAAGCCATGTATTTTTATTTATATTATTGACATTTTGTTTACATTTTGTATTTCAACTTATCGGAAAAGACAAAATTGTTACTTACTTTTCAATTTTTAATATCTTACTTTGTATTATTTATTACTTTTTTGTTGAAATTTCTTCTTCTTATGGCATCAATTTTTTTCAATTTTATTTGTCTGTTATCTCTGCATGTGCTTTACCGTTATCCTTTCATCTTAGAAATAAAAATGTAAAGCAGTTATTTATAGGATATAATTTATTTTATATGTTTAATTCTGCCTTGATTATGGGATTTGTTTATTATTTAATGTATTATGAATTAAATTACAGTTTAATTTTTATTTTTATTTTTATTATTTTTACTTTGAATACTGTATTTAAAAGGTTAAAACTAAACTAATTCAATGAGTGAAAAGATATCTGCTTACCATATTCTCATAATGCATAAAGATTCAGCTAATTCTCGTTCAGAATTAACAAAAGATAAAGCTCATGATTTGATTAATGATATTCACAGTAAAATTTTAAAAGATAAAAGTAAGAATGTAGTTATCTTTAAAGACTTTGCTATCAAGTATTCTGATTGCGCTTCTGGGCAGTCAGGTGGTTTTTTAGGAGAATTTGGAAAAGGTGTTATGGTTAAGGAGTTCGAAGATGCTGCTTTTAAATTAAAAATTGGAGAAATAAGTAAACCAATAGAATCTGATTTCGGCTACCATATAATCTTTCGAGAAGCCTAACTTAATGTAAATAATTAAAGTTTAATCTTTACAATGTTTAAAAATATTTTTGTAAACAATGTATATTTTATTTTATTTTATTTTATTTTTATTACATTATAATAATGAAAGGTTAAGTAAAAGATGAATGCTTTACTTGTAAGTGTAATAGAAAAAAAAAAAATCCTTGTTGCAAATGAGGGAAGACTCTTAAAAAAATGTATTTTAGGATTCTTGATCCTATCTCTTGCGTTTCAGACAAATGAATTTGCCACGGTAGTAAGAACTTCATTAATAGATGCCTATTTAAATGTTTCTGTATTTGTTGCTTTCACGCTTTTCGTCTTTTTAGGATTGGATTCACTCACAAATTTTGAGATTAAAAGCTTCTTAAAAAAATCAAAAAAATTCCATGTAATATTTTCTTCTTTTCTTGGTTCTTTACCTGGATGCGGCGGAGCAATAATAGTTGTTACGCAATTTATACAAGGTAGGATAAGTTTTGGATCACTGGTCGCGGTGTTAACCTCGACAATGGGAGATGCAGCTTTTCTGCTACTGGCAAAGCAACCAGTTCAAGGAATGCTTATATTCTTAATAGCTTTTTTAACTGGTTTGGTAACCGGATACTTAGTTGATTATTTTCATAAAAAAGATTATCTGATGGATAAAAAAAAACTAAATATTGAATTTGAAAGTATCAAAAAAACTTTTGTTTCTAAGTTTAATATTATGTGGATAATAGTTTTTTTTCCAGGCTTTACAATTGGTGTTTTAAATTTATTCCAATTAAATATTGATGACTATTTCTTTGTTAATAATGAATTTAGTCTTATTAATACGATTGGATCTTTTGGAGCCGTGATCTCAATTTTTATGTGGACATTAAATCCTTTGAGTGATTTTCAATGTTCTACTGAAAAATCAAGATCATACCTCTCTAGAACCATTGACACAACAAATTTTGTAACGACTTGGGTGGTTTGTGGATTTTTATTTTATGAAAGTTTTATTTTCTTCTCTGATTTAGATATAAAAATTATTTTCGAAGTGTGGAAACCTATAGTCCCTTTAATGGCGATTTTTATGGGATTTGTTCCTGGTTGTGGCCCCCAAATTTTAGTGACCACTTTATACTTGAATGGTATAATTCCTTTTTCAGCTGAAATTGGCAACGCAATTTCAAACGATGGTGATGCTCTTTTTCCTGCAATTGCAATTCTTCCGAAAGCTGCTATAATAGCTACCCTTTACAGCGCAATTCCAGCAATTGTGGTTTCATATACTTATTTTTTTGTGTTTGAAAAAAATTTTTAGTAAAACTATATGTATTTTTATATAAACATAAGACATGCTTTTTAATCTAATTAATGTAACATATTCATTGAAACAACAAAAAATTTTAAACCAAGTTTCTTTTAAAGTTAATAAAGGTCAACATTTACTTGTTCTTGGACCTTCAGGTTGTGGTAAAACAACACTTATTAATCTAATGGGCGGTTTGTTGAGACCGTCTTTAGGTGAAATATTTTTTGAAGATAAAAATATAGCCTCTGTTGATGAAAACGAACTAGATATTATTCGCGCCATGAATTTTGGATTCATCTTTCAAAGGTTTCACTTGATTCATCATTTAAATGTTGAACAAAATATAATGTTAGTTCAAAATAGTATTGATAAAAAATATCTAGATTTTTTAATAGAAAAGGTGGGTTTAAAACATAAAAAAAAAGTATTAGCTAAGCATTTAAGTTTCGGTGAGGCACAACGAGTTGCTATTGCACGAGGAATTGCTAATAGTCCTAAAGTAATTTTTGCTGATGAACCGACTTCAAGTTTGGATGATAAAAATACAGAAATGGTAATGAATCAAATTTTTAAACAAGTAGAATTCTCTGATTCAACCTTGATAGTTTGTTCACACGACAACAGAATAAAAATACATTTTAAAAATATTTTGGAACTATAAAAATGAATAATTTTAGTTATGTAATTTTATCTTTAAAGCAAAGATTATTTATTACATCACTTTCTTTAATTTTAATCATATTTGGAGTTTTTACAGCGTTAATTTTATCACAAATTAACAACCATTTTAATAAAAGATTAAATTCAGATGGAAAAAATATAGATATGGTTATCGGAGCTAAAGGAAGTCCATTACAACTAGTGTTATCATCAGTTTATCATATTGATATTCCAACGGGAAATATTTCTTATGATTTAGTTAAAAATTATACTAATCATCCTCAAATAAAAAATGCAATTCCTCTTGCTCTGGGAGACAATTGGAGAGGATTTAGAATTGTTGGAACTACATTAGATTACATAGATCATTATAGTGCCAAATTAGACGAAGGAAGAAGATGGAAAGAAAATTTTGAAGTTCTAGCAGGAGCATCTATAAAAGTTGATATTGGAGATGTTTTTTATGGCTCTCATGGTTTATTAAATTCAGATTCCACGCATGATGACACACAATATAAAATTGTAGGTATTTTAGAACCTACAGGAACGGTAATTGATAGATTATTATTAACACCACTTGATTCAGTTTTGGCTATTCACGGTCATGATGAAATCGGCGAGCTAAATAAAACTCATTTACACGATGAAATTAAACATCAAGAAGAAAAACATTTTCATAGTGAGACAAAATATATTAAAAAAGAACATGAACATTTACATGTATCAAAAGATAACAAAAAACACTTACATGAAGAACATGAACATGAAGATTATACAAACATAGATGTTGTAGATGTTAATGTAAATAAATTAAAAACAACAGAAGAAAAATTCTCTGAAATTACTGCTGTTTTAATTACGACTAAATCTCCAATTGCAAATATCAATTTGCCACGTCTTATTAATAAAGAAAGCTCGATGCAGGCTGCAAATCCAGCACTGGAAATTGTTCGATTAACATCAATTTTCGGATTAAGTTCAAAAAGTTTAACTATATTTTCGTCAATACTAATTAGTATTTCAATCTTAAGTATTTTTATTGGATTAGTTTCTAATTTAGAACATAGAATGGGTGAACTTGCAATATTGAGGGCAATTGGCTATTCCAAAAATAAAATTTTTTATATAATTGTTCTAGAAGGAATGTTAATAGTTGGAATTGGTCTTACAATGGGCATAATTATTGGTATCATCGGTTTTGAAATGTTGACTGAAATAATTATTCCTTTAAATACTATTCAAGCGAACTTTGAATTTAATTTAAGCTTTTTTCTTATAATTTCTTCAATTTTTGTCTCAGGATATTTTGCCGCAATAATCCCAGCATTAAAAGCATCGAAAATAAATGTTGCACATCAGCTTACCAAAAATACATAAAATGAGATTTTTACTATGTTTTTAAATTTAAATATTAAAGTTATTATGTTGTTGTCAATAATTTTTCTCTCAAAACATACGAATGCACTTGAAATATCTGAAAATCAAGATGAATTTTATCAACAGGATGAATTACTCTCTGCTGTAGATGATTTCATAAATTTGCCAAAAGGTGGTACACCATGGAAAATATTTGGAGAAACAGGTATGAATGAATACTCTTTTACGGATAAAAAAGGAGAGGATTGGTATGGTTTTCGTCCAATTTTTAAGGACAAAATTAAAAATCTGGAATCTAAAGAAATTTTAATACAAGGTTATATGTTTCCATTAGAACAAAGTGAAAAACAAAAGTTATTTTTACTTGGTCCATTTCCATTGACTTGTCCATACCACCCTCATACGTCACCAAATTTACTAATTGAGGTCTATGCAAACAAACCTTTAGATTTTTCATATGAAGCTATAAATATTAAAGGAAAGCTAGAGCTTGTTCCCGTTGATGATGAATACAATATTTTTTATAGACTAAAAGATGCTAAGCAAGTTTTAAATTAGGTCAAAATTTTTTAAACATTAAATTCTATTAACAAAAAATTTGGTCAACATAAAAGCATCTATAAAATTTTCCTTTTGAAATATAATCTTTATAATTTGATTCGTTTTGTCTTCTAAACTTTTTTTGAAATAATTTTTCTTTCTCGATTAATATACTATATTGTATTTTTGCCTCATTTTCTGAAATTTGTCCTAATTTTAACATCTTATTTAAAAGTTTGATTGAATCTATGAAATTATCTTCAACAAGTAAGTTCCTTCCTTCAAAATTATTTGTTTTTTTTAAATTGTAGTTTGCACAATTTATTATTTCTTCCACTGAGACAAAATCTTTTTCACATTCAACAAAAAATTCATAAGGACTTTTTTTTAAAACTGCAACTATGTAAAATCAAAAATAAAGATAAAATAAAAAATGTATATTTCAAAAACACTGTTTAATAAATACTAGTTATTCAATTAATTATTGTTTGCTTCTAATATATTTTTGGGGCAATTAGTCTTATTTTTATTAAGTTCAATTTTTTTTTGGCCCTGAATTGTATTGTAAATGCAAATCTTCTTTCCATTTACTTCAAATGATTTAGCTAAACCCATACCCATAGGTCCAGAGTATGTTTTTATATTTTTAATTGATTCATTATTGACAAGCAAAAGCAAGTTTTTTTCATGAATTATACTTAATTCAATGCATAACTGCAAAATTATTAATTTACCTAAATACATAATATATTAATATAATAAAAGTATTACTTTTTAATACAATTTGTTAAAAATTTCCTCTCAACATTCTCAAAAATCGTTTGTAGAATTTGTTTTCAAAATCTCTAAAATTTCTAAAATTAACATGTTCGTTGTATTTGTCTGGATTGACTTCTATACCCCACAGAGATTTATGGTCATAAGGAAGAGAACTATACCTCAAGTCTGCAATTACATTATTATAATCAGGGTGTAAATATATATAATCTTGAGAAAAGTATGAAAATCTTATTATGTCTTTTCTTTGAATTGCATCAATTGGAATTTCTGGAAATACTGTATTCTTATCAATAACATCTATTTTCTTACCTTGTTTGTCTTTTTTTACAGAAAAAAAAGGTATAAAAACTGCATCAATGAAATATGCTTGATCAGACTGATAAATGCTTCTCCAAAGAATATTATTTCCAAATGTAGGCTTTATTAAAATTCTTTCAATTTCATGATTTCTTTTTTTAGCTAAATTAAAAATATAGTTTTTAATATTTTCTTTTTTTATATAATTAATTCCTAAATAAGAAAAACAAATTAATAATCCTAAGTGAATAAATACTCTTTTTTTTTTTATTAGAAATAAAATAAAAAAAACACACAAAAAAATTGTAAAAATTGGATCAATAATTGATATTAAATTCCATGAAATTCTTTCCTTATAAAAGGGCCATAATAAATTTGTTCCATAACTTGTGCAGGAATCTAAAATCCCATGACTTAGGAATCCAAGGGTTAAATAAATATATGTTCTCTTAAATGATAATTTGAAATTTTTTAATAGAACAAAAATAAATCCAGCTAAAAAAAAGCTTCCAATTGGAACAAAAAAAAATGAATGGGTAAAATGCCTATGATATTCAAGAAATAAAAGTGGGTCATCATTAGATTTAATAAAAATGTCAATATCAGGAATTATACCGCCAATAGCTCCTAAAACTGACGCTTTTTGAAATTCATTCTTTTTTGAAATTGCTCCTGCAAAGCATGCTCCAATTAATCCTTGAGAGACTGGGTCCATTTTAAATCAATATAATAAATATGTTAATCAATTAATAGAATTAAACTAATGGATCAGTTATACCAAGTAGATTAAGAAAAACATAAATAATAATTCCACTAACCAAAAGATAATAAAAAGTTGGAATTATAGTTATTCTAAGTGTGCTTCCTTCTTTCCCAATAAGACCTACCGTTGCAGACGCCGCGACTATATTGTGAATAGCTATCATATTTCCTGCAGCAGCTCCTACACTCTGAGCTGCCACCATCAAAGCTCCTGACAATCCAAGTAAGTTTGCAGTCTCATATTGAAATTGACTTAACATTAAATTACTTACCGTATTAGAACCAGCAAGAAAGGCACCAATTGCTCCTATAGCAGGTGCGAATAAAGGATAAAAATGTCCCATAAGTTCAGAGGTACCTCTTGCCATTGCTATAGGCATACTTGAAATATTAAGATCATTAATTCCTGAGTTAATCATTATTCTTACAAGTGGAACAGTAAAAATTAAAACAAATCCAGCTCCTAAAATAGTTTTTGAAGAGTCTTTTAAGGCGTTTGAAATTTGGATAGAATTCATTTTGTGTATTAAAAATGTCAATATTGATGTAAAAACTAGAATTCCACCAGGGAGATATAAGATCTCAAAACTTGCGTTTATACCTTCTTCATTCAAAATTTTTAGAAATTTTAAATTTATTGATTTTAAGTAATGGGTAATCGGTTCATAGGTTCTTGTTAATATTAAAATAAAGGCTAAGATTAAATATGGCAACCATGCATAAAAATTACTTATCTTTTTTTTTGCATTGTTGTTAAATTCTTTTTTAATATTTCCTGTCCAGTCAGATGACCATTGTGCCGAATCAGGAAAATCCCAAGTATCTTTAGGTATAAGAAAATTTAATTTTATTGCTGTTGTGACAATAGCTAACCCCACTAAACCACCTAAAAGTGAAGGAAATTCAGGTCCCAGAAATATACCTGATAGTACATAAGGAATTGTAAAACTTAAAGCAGAAAAGACTGCAAAAGGAAAAATCGATATTCCTTCTGACCAAGATTTATTTTTTCCAAAAAATCTAGTCATTACCATAACAAGTAATAAAGGCATAAAAGTACCACATATAGAATGAATTATGGCTACCTCAGTTACAATTATTGAAAAGTAATAATCCCATTCAAATCCAATCATATTTAATTTTTCGGTAATCTCTATTTTATTTAAACCTCCTTGAACACCAACTATTAAAGGTGTTCCTACGGCTCCAAATGATACCGGAGTAGATTGAATCATCATTCCGAATGTAACCGCAGCTAATGCTGGGAAACCTACTGCAACCATTAATGGAGCTGCTACTGCTGCTGGCGTTCCAAAACCTGATGCACCTTCAATAAAACAGCCAAATAACCATGCTATAAGTATAACCTGAATTCTTCTATCTGAACTTATATTAGAAAAACCTTTTTTTATGGTAATTATCGCACCAGAATATTTTAATGTATTTAAAAGTAGTAATGCTCCAAAAATTATCCACAAAATTCCGACGCTAAGCACCAGTCCCTGAAGTATCGAAGCTGAAATTCTAATAAAACTTACACCCCAAAAAAAATATGCTACTGAAAAAGTAAATAAAAAGACAATTGGCATTGCTATTTTTGCAGAAATCTTAAAACCAATAAGAAGAAATCCTGCCAATAGAATGGGAGCAAAAGCTAAAAAAATATAAGTCAAATCTTCCATTATTTAAAATTTTAAGATTTATTAATACTCAGCAATACTTACATTAAATTAAAAATAATTTTTAATGTAATTTTATAAAATACTATTATTTTTAACATATGTCCAATACATCAATTTTCCAGAAATCTCAAATAAAACGAGATTCTTTTCTAAACGACAAAGTTCTTAATTATAGCAAATTTAGAAACTTTGACTTTGGTAATTCAGAAGCTAATTATGTTTCAGAATTATCACCATACATATCTCACAGAGTTCTTTTAGAGTACAATTTAATTTCAGAGGTACTTCAAAAGTATGAGTATCTAAAAGTTGAAAAATTCATTCAAGAAATTTTTTGGAGAATTTATTGGAAAGGATGGCTAGAACATAGACCGGCTGTTTGGTTGGATTACAAAAAGACTTCTAGTTTAAAGGAAAACTATAAAGATATAAAAAATGCATATAATGGAGAGACTAATATAGACTGCTTTAATGAATGGGTAAGAGAGTTAAAGGATAAAAACTATCTACACAATCATGTAAGAATGTGGTTTGCAAGCATTTGGATTTTTACATTAAACTTACCTTGGCAACTTGGAGCAAGCTTTTTTTTAAAATATTTATTTGATGGAGATGCTGCTTCAAATACCTTAAGCTGGAGATGGGTTGCTGGTCTCCAAACTAAAGGAAAACATTATCTTGCAAAAACATGGAATATTGAAAAGTATACTAATAATAGATTTTCCAATATCAAATTAAATGAACAAGCTTTTCCCAGAGAAGAACCAATTTTTTATCCTATTGAAGAACATTTAATTCAATATAATTTTGAGCAAAAAAATGACTACTTATTGATGTTTGAAAATGACTTGGATATACATTCAAGAAAAAAATTATTAGAAAATTACAAAAATATTTATGTTTTAATTCTAAATAATAATAATAGAGAGATTAAACTTAGTGAAAAAGTTATAAATTTCAAAAGTTTATTAGTAAACGATTTTAAAAGTGAATTTAAAAATGTCTCTATAATTGATGTAAATGAGTTTTTAGAATTGTCATTTGATTTGAAGGGAATCGATATTATTTATCCCTTTGTCGGGGAGAATTTAGACTTTATTTTAAATTTAAAAAATAAAAATATGATAGATAAATTTAATTTCATTCTGAGGAAAGAAGATTTTTTCAGCTTTAATTTCGCAAAAAAGGGATTTTTTAATTTTAAGCAAAACATTCCTAAAATAATTAAAGAATTTAATTTATAAAATTGATTTCTTCGACAAAATAAATATTATAAAAATATGAAAAAATTGAGAAAAAAAGCTATTGATTTTTGCGTTAAGAACAAGCATAGACTTACAAAATCTAGACTTAATGTACTTGAAATTATATCTTCCAGTAATAAGCCACTGAAAGCTTACGAAATTTTATCAAAACTTTCAAAATTTGTTAAAAATCCAAAACCGCCGACTGTTTACAGAGCAATAGATTTCTGGAAAAAAATAAACTTTATTCATAAGATTGAACGATTAAATGCATACACTGCATGTGATGCTGCACATCTTCATCAAGGAACCCAATTTATGATATGTGATGATTGTGGAGTTGTTATAGAATCTCATTTTTGCAAGTTACCCCTTTTAATTCAACGAGCAATAGAGGAAAGTAGGTTTGTCCAAAAAAGTTGGAATTTAGAAATTACCGGTATATGTAAAAGATGCTCATAATTTAAATTGTTAGAGTCAAACTTGTAAGAAACACAAACGAAAATTTAAATCAAAAAATAAATTTATGCAATTTTCAAGCACTAAAGACTATATTTCAACAGAAGATTTATCAGTAGCCGTAAATGCAGCAATTTCATTACAAAAGCCTTTATTAATAAAAGGAGAGCCTGGTACTGGAAAAACAGAGTTAGCTAGACAAGTAGCAAAAAGTTTAAAACTTAAAATTATAGAATGGAACATAAAATCAACAACAAAAGCACTTCAAGGATTATATGAATATGATGCTATCAGTAGACTAAGAGATAGCCAATTAGGCCAAAAAATAAATAATATTGAAAAGTATATTCAAAAAGGAAAATTATGGGAAGCTTTTGATTCAAGCGAAAAACTAGTATTACTTATTGATGAAATAGATAAGGCAGATATTGAATTTCCAAACGATTTACTTCAAGAATTGGATAAAATGGAGTTTTTTGTCTTTGAAACCAACAAATTAATAAAGGCAAAGAATAGACCAATTGTAATTATAACTTCAAACAATGAAAAAGAACTACCAGAGGCTTTTTTAAGAAGATGTTTTTTTCATTATATTCAGTTTCCCGAAATTGAAACACTTAAAAAAATTGTTCAAGTACACTTTCCCGATATTAAAAAAACATTATTAAATGCAGCTATAACAAAATTTTTTCAAATCAGGTCTATTCCAGGGCTCAGAAAAAAACCATCAACATCTGAAGCTTTAGATTGGATTAAACTTCTTCTAATCGAAGATCTTGAATCTGATGATTTAAAAACAAATTCCAAAGATATTCTACCAAAACTTCACGGCGCACTTATTAAAAATGAACAGGATATTCAACTTTTCGAACAATTAGCTTTCATTTCAAGAAATCAAGATTAAACAAATGTTCTTCGATTTTTTTGTAAAATTAAAAAATTCTGAAATTCCGGTGTCTTTAGATGAATATTTAACTTTTCTAGAGGGTTTAGAATTAGATTTTATCCAGTATGATATCGAAAAATTTTATTTTTTTGCTAAGACTAGTTTAGTAAAAAATGAAAATTTGATAGATAAATTTGATATTATTTTTAGCGAATACTTTGAGTCAATAGAAAGAATTAAGCTAGGTGATATTTTAGAATTCTTAAATATTCCTCAAAAATGGTTGGAAAAGCTCTTTGAAAAAAAATTTTCAAAAGAGGAACTTTCAAACATAAGGTCCTCTGAAGATTTTACAACATTAATGGAAAAACTAAAAAAACGACTTGAGCAACAGAAACAAAGGCATCAAGGTGGAAATAAATGGATTGGTACATCAGGAACTTCCCCTTTTGGTGCATATGGATTTAATCCAATGGGAATAAGAATCGGTCAAGAACTTAGCAAAAATCAAAAAGCTATAAAAGTTTGGGACAAAAGAAAATTTAAAGATTTTAATGACACAAAGCAACTTGATGCCAGAGGTTTTCAAGTAGCTTTAAAACATCTAAGAGAATGGTCTAGAACTGGGCTAGAGGAAAGTATTGATATAAAAAATATAATTAATAATTTTGCAAAATATGGATATTTAGATATAAAAAAAGAAAGACAAAAAGAAAATTCTTTAAAAATTCTTCTTTTTTTAGATGTTGGAGGTTCGATGGATAATCACATAAAAAAAGTTGAAAGTTTATTTTTTGCCACAAAGAATGTTTTTAAAAATTTGCATCATTTTTATTTTCATAATTGTCTGTATGAGGGTGTTTGGAAAAATAATGAAAGAAGATGGGATGAAAGATTTTCTACTTCGGAAATCATTAGAACCTATGGGAATGATTACAAATGCATTTTTGTGGGAGACGCATCCATGAATCCATTTGAAATTACAATGCCTGGAGCTAGCAATGAACATTTTAATGAAGAATCAGGAGAAGTATGGTTGGATAGAGCTATTAAAAAGTGGGCCTATAACCTATGGATAAATCCAGTTCCAGAAAAATATTGGAAATTTACAGAATCTATAAATATCGTGAAAAAAATTTTTTACAACAGAATGGTTCCATTAAGTATATCTGGTATTAAGAACGGAATTAATATATTATCCAAACGGCAGATTATTTAGTTGAAATATTGTAAAAAGTTAAATAATCTTTATTAAATTATGTTAAAAAAAATTATTTTCCTTCATTTTGTTTTCTTTTTTTGTAATATAAATGTTGCCTTTGGTCTTCCCAAATGTGAGGGTAATTATGTTCAACATTGTTTTGGTATAATTAATCATTCTAATGGTGAAAAGTATATAGGAGAAGTAAGGGATTATAAATACAATGGAAAAGGGACATATTTATATGTAAATGGAAACAAGTATGAGGGAGATTGGAAAAATGGAATTCAACATGGTAAAGGTGTTTTTGATTTTGCAAATGGCGATAGATATGAAGGGGGGTTTAAAGATGGACTATTTCACGGTTTTGGAAAAGCAAAATTTTCTTATGGAGAAGAATATGAAGGTTACTACCTAGAAGATTTACCTCATGGACTTGGAACACAAAAATTTGAAATTGGTGATAAATATGTTGGTGATTTCAAGTATGGAAATAGAGAGGGAAACGGCACTTATATGTTTGCTAATGGTGATAAATATGAGGGTGAATTTAAAAATAATAAGTTCAATGGCAAAGGTACTTTTACAAAAGCGAACGGTGAAAAACAAAAGGGTAAATTTAAAAACGATAAATTTATAGATGAATAAAATTATTTAACAAATGAAGTATTATTTTAAACTTATCTTCATAATATTAAATTTCGGTTAAATTAAAACTTCTGAAACAAAAAACGACGCATTGAAAACATAGATAGTAGCAGAAACCATAAGATTAAGTTTAATTTTTTTGTTAGTTGCATCGCATGATTCAATTTTACAATTCTCTTTATCAGTAATGTTTTTAATTTTTTTTTTTATAGATTTCAAAAATAATTATAAACAAAAATAGAGTTGTGGTAATCGCAAAGAGATAAATTTCTAGTGGCTCTAAAAATTCTAAGCTTAAAGCTAAGGATTCAAAAAATAATAAACCAGTGAATAAGGAACTAAATGTTAATATCAAGGGAATTCCACAACATAAAAAGTGGGTTAGGGTTGAAAAAATTAGCGCATATGAAGAATAATACTTAAACATTTAATTACTTATTAATAAAACAACTTAAACATAAAATTAAAACTTCTACCTGGAAGTTGCACAGTGTCTTTTTTAGATTCTAAATGACTTCTTCCAACAACATCCAGTAAATTTAGAGCACTAAACATTAAGTGTCCAGAAAAATTTGTATGGGAAAAATCTTTTGTTAAATCAAAATCTAATCTTGAATGACCTCCAGTTCTAGTTTGAAATGGTCCCAGAAAACCCTTATCGAAATAATGATTATACTTGAGATTTGTATCTATATCATTACCTAAAATTTGAAGACCAGCATTTAACTTAGATTGAGGTACTCTTGTTATAGCTTTGTCTGTTGAAGTTTTATACCCTTTAATGAAATCAAACATAAAATTTGTGAGTACATTGAATTCATTTAATTCTGCAAGACTATATCGACCAGAAATTTCAACACCTGTAAACATTGCATTATACTGTTCATGAATTACATTGTTAAAATCTTCTCCTTCAACAGCTACTGTTGTTCCATCTCTATCTGCAGCAATAAAACTATCTATATAATTCAAATAAGTTTCTATCTGTATTTTATTTAAGTCTTCGTCATAAATATGACCTAATGAAAAATTATAAGAACTTTCGGTGGTAAGAGATGACTCGCCATTCTCAAAATTTTCAACAGCGTGATGTGGTCCATCAGCAAATAATTCAACTGGATTTGGAGCTCTTTGGGTGAAGTCAAAGCCAACGAAAGAAGTATTGTTATCTATAAATTTTTTTCTAATCGTTGAAGAAAATGATACTGGAAAAAAGCCTTTCTCATGATTAGTATTTTTTATATTTACAGATTCTAGTCGACCACCTAAATCAATTTGAAAAGTTTTATATTCAAACTTTTCTAACAAAAATAGACCATAGCTGTTAGTTTTCGTTTTTGTTAGATGACTCTCCTCATCACCTTGAGCGCCTTGATCAAGGTTTTGATAATGAAAACCAATTAATCCTTCTAAATTATTAGGAAAAATTGGTTTATGATTTAAAGATGTTTTTAACTCATATGAATCATTAAAAAATTCTATATTATGTTTATCAGCTAAAACTCTTTCTGCGTGATTATATTCTGAAACTGTACCTTCAAGATTTACTTTTTGAAAAAATCTAGAGTTAACAGAAATTCCTGATTTAAAGTTAAAAGTATTACGAGTTGGGTTTATTGTAGTTCTGTTTTCTACACCTTCTCCACCGGGCAAACTATATTCAGCTTCCAACTTATCAGCCGAAAATCCAAAAAAATTATCACCATCATTGTAAGTAAAACCAAAACCAGCTGTAAAATTAGATTTTGCAGAGTTTCCTTGATGTGCTGATGTATTAGCTAAATCATAAGAACTTGAACTTAAAAAACTACCCATACCTCTTACAGTATAGTCAGCGATAGATTTTGTACCTTTCAGGGAAGATTTAAGCTCACCACCAGATGTGCTGTAGCCAAAATTAGTCTGTACACTTTGATCAATGATTGGTTTATCGACTGCGATTAGTGGATTAATAATATTAATAACTCCGGCGAATGCATTATTTCCGTACAGTAAAGTAGCTGGACCTTTTATAATTTCTATTTTATCAATTAGTAAAGGGTCATAACCCACGATGTGGTCTTCACCAAATTCCGACACATCACTTAATGAACTGCTATTTTGAAGTATTCTTACTCTTGAATTTGACATACCTCTAATCAATGGTCTTGATGCATTTCCCAAGCTTGTAGATGAAATTCCTGGTAAGTCACTTAACATTCCACCAATTGAATATTGCATTTTCTTCTCAATTTCGTTATTTTCAAATAATATATTTCCTCGATCACCTTCAAAATTTTCAGAAGGTTTAATTTTAGATGTAACAAATACATCTGGAGCTGAAAAAATAGTTTCTAAATCTTCAGCGTTGGAGTAATTAAAAAAAAGCAAAAGGGATAAAATTCTTAATGTTTGATACAATGTGTCTTCCTTAAATATTAAGATTTAAATAATTCCTTACTGTTATATTATAACACTAAGAAATTTGTCAATATCTCTTTTTAAATATTAAAATTATTTGTCGAGCTGAACAATTTTCTTAAAATAAAACTTGCAAATAGAAAATTTTGCACATAATTTTAACTATGACAAAAATAAAATTTTTAAAAGTTTTACTTATTGTGTTAAGTTTTTCGAGCACTTCCTTATTAAGTTCTCCAAACATATTTTGTTCTAAGTTTATTAATGACAATAATCAAACTTTTAATGCACAAAAACATGATATTACATGTCATAAGAAATCTGATAGTGAAAATAAAAGTAAGGTTTGCTTTAGATGTAATTGTAATGTAGGTAATTTTTTTCTGAATGAACTAATCAATATATCAACACATGATTTCCCAATTGAATATGAAATTCTAGATTTCAGTTTAAACTACTTTTCTACTATAAAAAATATAAAACCACCTCCTAAAATTTTTTCCTAACAATTTTATAATTAAGACACTTAAGTAATCTTTTTTACATTAACTTTATTTGGAGTAAACTATGAGAACTTTTTTTTTGTTCGGAATATTCATATTCTCACTTTTTGTGATGGAAGTTTTTGCAAGACCCATTTCATATCCTCAAGGATGGACAATTATGCAAATGAATGATTTTAATAAACATTCAGTTCATTTACATTTAAGTCCCTCCAAAAATTATTCTTTAGGTTATAGAGGTGAATATTGGAGAAAAGAGGAGTGGCAATTTCACGGTGCGCAAATTAATTATTTAATTAATCGTTTGAATAAACCAAGATCTCAAGCGAATCTTTATCTCAAAAATGGTGCAGGCATCGCTGTAAGTGATTATAAAAATTTTGATAATAAAATTTTACCAAGCTTTTTCTCTGGAATATCATTTGACTGGGAGGACAGACAATATTTCATAAATTATGAAAATAGAATGAGTTATAGTTTTGATATTGAAAAATTTTTTCACCAAAAAATTCGTTTTGGATTTGCTCCTTATATCGGAAAATATGGAGATTTACATACTTGGTTAATGTTTCAAATTGAACACATGCCTAGTTTATCAGATAAATTGGTTTACACACCTTTTTTAAGAATGTTTAAAGGAGATTATCTAACTGAATTTGGGATAAGTAATCAACAAAATTTTATGTTTAACCTGGTAAGAAGATTTTAGGAGAATACGATGAAAATATGTTTAAGAATTTTAATTTTTATTTATGTTTTATTTAATGTCAATTTACATTTAAGTTCTGAAAACTTAAAAAACAATGAAGTTTTATATGTTTCAGTAAATGGTCTTGTATGTGATTTTTGCGCAAGATCTATTGAAAAAATTTTTAAAAAACAGAAATCAGTTCAAAGCATAGGTGTTGATCTAGAAAAAATGCTAATTACTATTTATTTGAAAGATGGCAAGAATTTAAGTAATGAATTGATAAAACAATTAATTTTGGATTCTGGTTATGAAGTTGTGGAAGTACATCGTGAAGTTCAGCCCTTATAGACAATTTGTAGCACCTATTCTAAGTCTATTCACAAGCTTAAGTACTTTGATATGCTGTGCGATTCCAGCTATTTTAGTTTTATTAGGAATGGGAGCTACACTGGCAAGTTTCATATCTTCATTTCCTTTATTAATCACTATTTCTAAGTTTAAGATCCAGCTTTTTTTAATAGCAGGTATTTTGTTAGTTATTGCAAGCTATTTTTTTTGGCAATTTAAAAATGCACCATGCCCAATAGATATCAAGCAGGCAAAATTATGTGAAAAACTTAAAGGTATTAATTTTAAAATTATTATTTTTTCGTTTTTGATTTATTTAGTAGGATTCTTTTTTTCTTTTTTAGCCGATGATTTTTTCTATTAGTTGAAGATTGTAGAAAACAGTTAAATAAGAATTTAAATCTTTGAATTAAAATTGATTTTTAAAAAAATATACTTGCAATTAAAAATAGTACAAATACTAATATAAGTAAATACCAGAAACCTTTTTTAATTAAATCAAACTCGTTCATGTTAACATACGAAAAAATTAAGTTCTATATTAGAATATTTGTTTGTTAATAACAACTTATAAGAAATTGAAATTTAGCAATCAAATTATTAATGTAGTAAGAAAATAAACTTATACAGATAAAAAATAAATTTAAATTTTTTAACGAATTTTAAGCCTTAACCTCCAATTGATGCAGACGATTAATTTTGTTTATCTCCTCAAGAAAAGATGAGGAATCAATTCGCATTAAAATTGATTTGCTGTTCTTAATTGCAGAATCGGGTGTTTTATGAAGAACCCCTTTCTTTCCTCCACGAAAAAGGGCAATATCCCAATTATTTATATACTTAATTTTAGTCTTATCTTTCACAATAAATTCATTAGACTTTCCTTCTAAAAAAGCATTTCGATTGGCGGCATTGTCAGGTAAAAGTTCGGTTCCTTGCCCTGAATAAGTTACTAATAATCTAAATGGTACCATATCCACATGATAACGATTGCAATTTCTGTTTGTTCCAATCCAAAAACTAACTCTACTGTCTTTTAAAAAATCACAAAATAATTTACATAAATCACTCATATCTTGGATCCAAAAATCATATAAAAATTCATTTTTAAGTTCCGAGGGAATTTTTGTTTCAAAAAGTTTTAGTATATTTTTTTTTGCATTTGAGCGACTAATAAAACCAAAAATTGTAGGCAAAAATTTAGATATTTTTTGAAAAAAAAATTCAGAATTGTCAGGAATATTTCTTTTAACAATTTTTAGATATTGGTTTTCGTTTTTAAATCCTAATTGCTTTTTACAAATTTCAGGGTAAGTATTATTCATAATAAAGTGTTATAATATAACACATTATCAATTCTCATAAATTTTTCAATTTATTTCTTATTTATAAATTTTCTATCAACTATTTTGTTAAAAAATTAAAAGTTGTATGGACCTTTGGGGATAATCCTAAAGGGGTTTAATTCTTTATGACTATAATAATAGTGACGTTTAATATGTCTTAACTTAAATGTTTCTTTAATAGCTCTAATTTTAAGCATATCCTGCATATAACGATATAAGTTTTGATAATCGATAATTCGCTTAATATTACATTTAAAATGTGAGTAATAAACTAGGTCAAATCTTAGTAAGGTAGGAATGAGTCTTAAATCTGTTTCGTAAATTTTTTCTCCAAAAAGATATTTTGAATTTTTAAGAATTTTCTCAAGTTTATCCAATGTTTTGAATAAACCTGTGACTGCTCTTTCGTATGTTTTTTGAGTAATGGCAAAACCACACTTATAGACTCCATTATTAATATTATTGTATATCTGTTTATTTAATTGATCTATTTTTCGTCTTTTTTCAACCGGATAATAATCATCATGATTATTTGTTAAACCATTAAATGCAGAATTTAGTATTCGAATGATTTGAGAGGATTCGTTATTTACTATGGTTTTTGTTTTTTTATCCCAAAGAACTGGAACGGTTACACTCGTTGTTATTTTAGGGTCTGCTTTCAAGTATATGTCTCTTAAGTAGTTAAAATTGTATAAATGATCTTTTGTTGAACCTAAAAAGGTTTGATCAAAATTCCAACCATTTGCTAGCATGTCAGGATGAACGACGCTAAAACTGATATGGTTTTCAAGTTGTTTTAATTTTCTATAAATAAGTGTTCTTGTAGCCCATGGACAAGCATAGCTTACATACAAGTGATATCTTTTTGAATCGGGTTTAAAAACTTTATTTTTATCAGAAATTGTATTGAGAAAAGTTCTTGGGAGTCGATTATATGAACCCTCTTCATCAGAATTTATTATAGAATCATCGATCCATTTTCCATTAACAAGTTTACCCATCTTCTTATCTTATATTTAAGGTATATTTTTTAAAATAAATATTTTTTTTAGTTTATGCATATAAATTTTTGCAAAAAAAATTATATCAATATACAATTTTTGTGTTTAATTTAAAATTTCATTATGGTTAAGAAAAACATTATTGAGAATTTTTTAATGGGAAATGTTCCTTTAAAAAACTTTGACAAAACTTACGCTGAATTAGCAAGAAATCATCAAGACAAACTTACTAAACCAAATGGAAGTTTAGGTGATTTAGAAGATTATGCAGTTTGGATGGCGGGATGGCAGAAGCGAAAAAAACCAAATATGGAAAATTTTCATTGTCTTGTTTTTGCATCTAATCATGGTGTAGCCAAAAAAAATGTATCAGCTTATCCCGCAAAAGTTACTGCACAAATGGTTAAAAATTTTGAAGCAGGTGGAGCTGCCATTAATCAATTATGTGATTTAGCAAATATTCAATTATCGGTTATTCCTTTAGAACTTCATAATCCTACGAAAGATTTTTCAGAGGAAAGAGCTATGAGTGAAAGTGAAACTTTATCAGCTTTGAGACAAGGTTTTAATGCTGTACCAAAAAAATGTGATTTACTAATATTAGGCGAAATGGGTATATCTAATACTACTTCAGCAACAGCCATTTCTTGTGCACTCTTCAACGAAGCAGTAGAAAAATGGACTGGATTGGGAACTGGTGTATCAGAAAACAAACTGAAAAAAAAGATTTTAGTAATAAAAAAAGCTCTTGATTTACATGGAAGAAAATTTGATGATGTCTGTGATATACTATCAGCATTTGGAGGAAGAGAAATGGCAGCTATTGCTGGCTCAGTCATAGCGGCAAGAGTTATGGGTATACCGGTTTTATTGGATGGTTTTATATCAACAGTGTCTGCGGCAACATTAACGCTTTTTGAAAAAAATATACTTCAACACTGTTTAATTTCTCATTTATCATCAGAACCTGGACATGAAGGTATATTGTCTTATTTAAAAAAAAAACCTATACTCGATTTAAATATGAGATTAGGAGAGGGAAGTGGTGGAGCGTTGGCTGCTCTCTTAATAAAGGCTGCGTTAGTTACTCACAATAAAATGGCTACATTTTCTCAGGCTGGAATTAGCAAAAAAAATTAGTAAAACTTGATGTTTTCGTTTAAAAAAAATAAATATATATTAGATTTCGTAACATCGATTATGTTTTTTACCAGGATACCTGTAAATTGGTCGTATTTTTCAAAAAAACCACCAGAGCTTACAAAAGCTGCATGGTCATTTCCTCTCGTGGGATTGTTGATAGGATTATTAGCGGGATTAATTGGTGATTTATTTATTTACTTAGAACTTCCAATATTCTTATCTTGCGTAATTGCAATTTCAATTAGTGTAATTTTAACCGGTGCATTCCATGAAGATGGTTTGGCAGATTCAGCTGATGGTTTAGGTGCCGGAGGATCTCCTGAAAAAATAGATAAAATTATGCATGATAGTCGTTTAGGAACTTATGGTGCAGTAGCGCTAATTTTAGGACTATTAATGAGACTTGCATTAATTCCACCTTTGATAGACAGCGGGTATTCTTTGGTTTCTATTTTATCAATAGCATTTGCTACAGGAAAGTTAGCAATAATGTTTACCAGAAATTATTTTTCACATTCTAAATTTGCAAAAATAGGAAGTATTGTCGGTAAAATTTCTAGAAAACAATTAGTAAGTGCATCTTTAATTTGGGTATTTCCTACTTTATATATATTTCCATTTTTAGGAGTATTACTAGGAACTACTTTTACGACGCTTGTAGTTTTTCTTTTAGGAAAAAAGGCAAAAAAAGCATTAGGAGGTATTACTGGTGATATTTTAGGAGCAACTGCTTTTTTGGCAGAACTTACCTTTTTGATGGGTGTTTTAGTAATAATTAAAATATAGTTTCTAAATAATTTATAAAATATTAATACAAATTTAAAACTAACCGGATAAAAAAAAACCTGACGTCACGGTCAGGTTTTTTAAAGAAAATTTCTATAGTCTTTATCTACTTCTCAGCACAAGCATAAGAATTGATTTCAAGACCGACAGAAATCTCAGAGATAATTGGTTTATTCCAAGCCATTTTTTAATTCCTCTAAATGTTAAAAAATTATATTATCAAACTAAAAATTAATTAATTCTGATTAGTACATTCATCTTATGTTAAGATTTAATTTATGTATATTTTTTGTCATACTAGAAGATAAATTATGTTTAGTCTTATAAACCACTCCAGATTCCTAGGCTTAGAAATTAAGTTGTTCTTTCGAAAACACATGAGCTTTTTTAAATTTTATTTTTATCAAAACCAAAATCAAAACTTTTGATTTTTTTTATTTAATATTTAATTACTTTTAAGAATCTTTTTAAAAACTTTTGAATTTGGATACTTAATGTTTGTAAAAACTTAAAAAATCTTTTTCTAGAAAATATTAGTATAAAACAATAATTTGTTAGATTTAAAAAAATTCATTTTTCTTATGATTAAAATGTCATAGTATATAATATTAAGTATAAAAAATAAGTTTACTGTATAAATACCTCATGTATATTTAAATCATCAAAATTTATTGAACATATTATCTCAATTTAAATTTATACAAATCTAAAATGTTTAAATATTTTAGCTAAAATTTAATTAATATAATATTGACACATATGACTTTTAAAATAAATTTTAAATATTAGAATTTTACTGGTTTTTTTAGAACAAAGTGTTTTAGATAAACAATGTTTAATTTTTTATGTTTTTATGAAATCTAAAGGGATGCAATTAGTAAAATTATGGTTTTTAATTATATTCATTTCGTATTTAACCTCATGTTCTAATACAAGAATAATATATACTCTTGCAGAAAGTTTTATTCAGAATGAAATATCTTTTTTTATTAATCTTAAAAAAGATGAAAAGTATTTACTTAGTAAACAGATTTCGAAAATGTTAAATTGGCATCGCACAACCATGTTACCTAGTTACTCATTATATCTAACAGATATTTCAGACATGCTTAGTGCAAATCGATATAATTACTCCGATATAAATAAAGTGTTCATAAATGGTCGGTCTTTAATTGAGGATACCATTACTGGGTTAACTCCGTTTGCTTCACAATTTATCATTCGCCATCAAACTTTTGAAAATATTGAGTTTATGGAAAAAAAAATGACAATGCGAAGAAAAGAACTTTTAGCTGAATTATCTCAGTCTAAGGACATACTTTATAACCAACGTTTAGAAAAATTGATAACCAATTTTGAAAGATTTTTTGATAATCTTAATGATAAGCAATTAGTATTTCTAAAAAAATACGCTCGAATTACTTTAGATGACTCAAAAATTCGTCTTTTCAATCGTACCCAGCGCCAAAAAGTTTTTATTGATTTTCTAAAAAAACAGCCAAGTGAAAAGGAGCTTACAATTTATCTTAATAAACTTCTCTTAAAGGGCCATATCATTATTAATCCAAACTATAAGAGTTTTTCGGAAATCTCGATAGACAGGTTTAGTACCTTATTAGTAAATATGTTAATGAGTTCCTCAAAATCTCAGAGAGAAAAAATAATTTCTAAGTTACGAGAGTATGCAGCAGATTTTGATGAAGTGGCTGGATAATTTTTAGAATTAAAATACTTTAGGAAATCAATTTATCTCAAAGAAAAGATTAATTTTTTTTCTAATTGAGATTTGATGAAAATTAAAAATATATTTGCAAAAAAAAACCTGACTATTTAGCCAGGTTTTAAAAATAAATCTTTAAAAACTTAATTATTTCTCAGCACAAGCGTAAGAATTGATTTCAAGACCTACAGAAATTTCTGAAATTGTTGGTGTAGTCCAAGCCATAATTTACTCCTTTGATAAAATTTAAGATTTAGTTGTACTATAATTTTCTTAATAAAAACTGAGGATTTTATTCATGCAAGGTTAATCTTTAAATCAAAAACATGAACTCTAGTTCTAAAAAAAAAAGTTATAACACTAAGGCTATGAAAAATAGGATTTCCTGAGGTTATGAAAAATGTCTAGAAATAAGGGTATTTAAAATTTCTTCCTGATGGTTTTATCAATTCATTAAATATCACTAGAAGACATAAAATGAACAAAATATGAAAATAAACCAAATGAACAGAATAGTATGCCTTGTTTTCCAAGCATAATTAATATTTATTTTTTTTAAGTATTTTAATGACCGAAAAAAAGTTTCATTTGCTTCAGATTTCGAGAAAAAATAATTGTGCACTACAGCAACTTTAAAAGTAACAACAAAACCAATCGCGTTCCACCAAAGCCAAGATACATTTACTAAATATATCCAACAAAATAAGTTAAATAAAAATCCACAAATTATTCCTATACAAGCATTATTACCATTAATTTTTTTTGTTAATATACCTAGTGCAAATACACCAATAATTGGTCCGTTAATCAAAGAGCCTATTTTATTGATCGCAATTAGTACATTGTTGGAAATATCTTCAACATAAAAAGCTAAAACAATTGCTAATGAACCCCAAAACAGCGTTATTGCTCTTGGAATTAAAAGGTCACTTTTTTTGGAAAGATTTCTCAGATTTCTGTTTCTTTTTACAAAATCTTCCATGGTAACAGCAGATAAGCTGTTTAATACTGAATCTAGTGATGACATAGCAGCTGAAAATAGAGCTACTAATGTCAGTCCAACAATACCAATTGGTAAATTCTCTATAAGAAAAACAGGGACAGCTAGATTAAAGTTAGTTATTCCATCTTGCTTTGGAAGAGTTGAAATAAAATCTGTATTAATTTGGGAATAAGAACTTATTCCTACACCAATTAAGCAATATAATAAAACAAGTGGAAATCTAAAAATACCATTTAAAAAAAATACTCTTTGACCTACATCTTGATTTTTTGCACATAATGCTTTTTGCATTTGACTTTGATCACACCCGTAATAAGACAAATACAA
>MDTG01164842.1_pt1 | contig 23897 bp, 43 predicted proteins | sample 811421 | NCBI WGS metagenome assembly MDTG01 (sample SAMN05326645, study PRJNA326480) | marine metagenome | isolation source: seawater | place: Pacific Ocean: South East | collected 2011
ACAACCGAAAGTTTTGAAAACACAGGAGAAGAATTGGTCGGACACCATGAATCTCAAGGCACAGGAAATGAGGAAGGAACATCTCAAACAACAGGAGGAGGAGTGGAACAAGAGCCTACTGAACAGGCTATTGAAGAAAACGAAACAAGTCCTGAACCTGCTGAAACAGAAACTACAGTCGCTTCTGCACAGGAACTAAATGAACCTAGAGGGGTTACTGAGGAAAATGAGATTAACGGAGAGGGAGAAACAGGAGCAGGTAGAGATAGAGATGATGGAACTGAAACTGCTACTGGAGCAGAGGAAAATCTCGAAAGCAGAAATCAAGAGGTGGAAGAAAGCAGGAATAGAAGAGTTTCTCCAAGAAGTAATCAAGTTATTTCAGTAGAAGATATAGCAAAAAAAGTAAACGAAACAATAAAAAAAGTAGACCAAAGACTAATAGCAACTCAATTAATTGTTGCAAAAATTATGTCTAATGATGCTACAATTAGTACATATAATTCTATAAATAATGATATTTTTCAAAATCAACCTTTTATAGATGGAGGTGCTTATAATGAAACAAGAAGATATTTTGATGATAGAAATATATATGCTCAAAATCAAAATGTTTATAATGACGTCATGGATAATCGTCAAGAACAAATTGAACAAGCTAGTGATGAAGTTATAAGAACAGAAGAACATTTAAGGAGAATACGTGGATATTAAAACTATAGCTGGTATTGTAGGTTTAGTCATAACCATTGGTGGATTGTTTGTGTTTCAAGGACAACTTATTCAGAGGGTAGATGTATTAGAAGCCAAATCAGCACCAAACATTAAACCTTTAGAGCAAGATATAGCTATTAATAAAGCAGAAATAGCTGTTATCAAAGCTAAAATAGAAGAAATAAAAGCAAGAAACTCTAATCCATTAGGACAATAAACTTATGCCAAAGAAACCTGACTTAGAAAAAGAAACTAAATTTATAAATTATTTCTGTGAGGGAACTACGCAGGGTAATGCAACACAATCAGCAATAAAAGCTGGTTACAATAAAGAAACAAATCCAGCACAAATGGGTGCTTATTTGCGAAAAAAATTGTCTACAGAAATTAGAAAGAAAAATGAAGAAATGGTATCTAGTACAAGTAGTCGTGCTATAACAGTATTAAACGATTTGCTAGGTTCTGAACAAGATAGTGTAAGACTTAATACAGCTAAATTGTTGTTAGAAATCAACAACTTTCATAGTCAAAATATCAATCTTAATATTGATGACGTTAAAGAAAAAACAGACGAAGAATTAGTTTATGAACTAAAAACATTATTAGCATCTAATCCTGATTTACATGAAGCAATTTTAAATAAAGCAGAAGATGTAACAGATGACGATGACACATTACATTAAATAAAATCACCAATTTTTTCTAGTGCATCGCTTTCTACATCTTGTATCATTGACAAAATACGTTCGTATTTATTTTTAAATTTTTGAAATTTATTTATAGGTATTTTTGTTAAGTTTGCTCTTACTACATTTGTATAAATAAAATCGCCATCAGCACAATGGTCACATTTTCTTATATTATTTTTTAATTTATAAAATCCTCTTCCTGAACAAAATGGACATTTTATTAAAGTACATTCTATTAAACATGCTTTAACTATGTCACACACCAAATTTTTTTCCCCCCTTTTAAAACTGTATTTGTTTTCTAATTCTTTAATAAATATTTTGTAAAATTGTTTTAAAGATTCATCGTCATTCAAATATTTTCCGATAATAAAATCTGTTTCTTTATTTGTTAATTTTGAGTATGAAAGTTTTAGCAATACGTCTTCTGTGCTAATAGCATTATGAACTTTGCTACGTTTACCTGACAACTCAGGAGATGACGGAGTTAGCTTTTTTAAGGTTTCAAGTTTCATTTGTTAACTTATACCAATCTAATAACTCTTTTTGAGTGCCATATTTAGCCTCCCAAGTATGCGTTCCTATGTGGTGTATTCCCTCGTGTCCCTGATGATGAGCATGACACAACGGAATGAATTTATCTAGCGATTTTAACCCCATACCAGCCCCTGTAAAGTGATGTATACACGGCTGTGTGTAAACCCCTAAATGCTTTTTACAAACTACGCATCCGAAATCAATCATTTTCTTATATTTTTCTTGTACTTCTTTAGTTGGTCTTTTAGCCATAGTTTTCAATTATCGAATGTTAACATATAGCTATTATTAATTAATCAAGTTCTTGGTAAAATTTCTTTTCTCTACGCAAATTAGCTGACTGTGTTCTAAATAAATCACAAAATAATTCAGCAGATTTTAGTTTATACTTAGTGTCGATAATTGTTTTTTTTAATTCTACGAGCTTATCAATGTGATTAATAACCTCTACCTGTGTGTTTGCCCACGCTTCTTTTTCTTTTTGTGTCATTTTTCTATCAGACAGAGATATAAACGCTTGGTCTCTCTCCAATTTCATCTCTAACGTATGTTTTTCGTATTCTGATTCAGCTTTAGCAAGTCTCTCACCTAACTCTGAAATGTGCATTACAGCCTTTTCAAGAGCCTCATCTCCTAATCTTATAGCCGTCATTTATTACAGACTCCTTTTAACTTGTTTTTGACATTATTTGGTAAAGCGTCATACTTTGCATTATTAATTTCTGATTTGTATAAGTCTACAAACTTTTCTGTCATTCTATCTACCTCAGTCTCAAGCATTGTCCTTATTCTTTTTTCTCCAATAATTTGTATAACTCTCATAAAATTTTTATCTTTTTCAAAAAATTCCTTTGGTTTATTTCTGTTAACAAATTGCAAAAACATGGTTGCATAATCCTTGTCTTTCTCCATATTTTTTGTAATGTCGCAAACCTGTGGTTTCCATTCTGAGGTTTTTGTATGGTTTGATAATGATTTAAGACAGTCTTCTAAATTTTCATCTTTGAAAGCAATCCAGTAAAACCCAATCTGAACTGTGTTTAATTTTTTCTGTTTAGGGTAGGCGTCGTCAATTAGCCTTACGAATCCATTGAATTCATTTTTATTCATACACACTCCTCAAGTGAATATTAATTATTAATATTAATTATAATAAATATTAATTATATATGTTTATTAATATAGATATTAACTTATAAAAAGTCAAACTATTTATTATTCAAAAATGATTGCAAAATATAAAATATGATGTTATCTTAAAAAGACCTATAAATGATGTCGTATGTGTTGGTGGCAGAAATGCCGAGAGGGAATGTAAAAGCAGTAAGTACCAATTTTCCCCATACGATTCAAAAACAACATGAGGATATACTATGAGCATAGAAGTAGCTGAACACTTAATGAAACAATATGACTTTCTTACAAAAAAAGACTTTTGGGACTGTCATGGAACACCAATCATAAAACATTACGCCCTATTGCAAGTCGCACTAACTAATAAAATTACATTTGGCAAACCTGATGTTTTGGACATAGACTTAAAAAACAGAATATGTTGTATCGGCATATTGGCAAAAATGAGTAACAAAGAAGAATACGATTTGGGAGAGGCATGTCCTGAAAATTGTACCAACGCATACACTACAGCTATGGCAATCAAACGTGCCAAAGACAGAGCCGTAATTAAGGTTTTAGGACTTTATGGAAAAGTTTACTCAGACGCAGATGTGGTAACAGACAAAGACGGAAACAAAGCATTTGCAGAAGACATACAAGTGTGGCAAGGAACAACTGAAGAACAAGTAGCAAAGGCTATCGCAGAGGTTAACAACCTAAAGAAAGAAACAAAGGTAGATTTAAAAAATGAGGTGTTAACAAATGGAAAGTAAAGTAAATCTACGTTCTAGCCTGTTTGGAAACTACTGTTTCGGCATGTATACAAAAAGACACATACAACTTTTCAACGACCTTTATGCTATAGAGGAGCAAATACCACCATTTCAAAAAAACCTAATGAGGTACGGAACAACACACGAAAAGCATGGTGTGGCAGAATTTATCAACTGGTTTGGTCAAATGCCTGAAAATATACTTTCAGAGCAACTAAACCTAATTGTCCCTGTTAGCGATGATGTTAGCCTATCAAGTACCCCTGACGGATTTTGCATGGACGGGAACGCTTTGGTTGAGGTCAAATGCACCAAGATAAAAAAACAAACAAAACCTAAGTTTGACGCAAGGTGGCTACCTCAAGTGTTCGGTCAAATGCTAGTCGTAAATGATTACTACAAAGCAAACAAAATAGACAAAAAAATAGACAAAACTTTTCTTGTAAACTGGGCAGAGAAAGACACAAAGATATACATGGTTCAAAGGAATGACGACGCAATACACATGATTAAGGAATTGTTGATGAATTACGGACAGACTTTTAACAAAATGAGCAATGTTGCTAAAAATTTACCTGACCTAATTGACTTAGAAGACAATCAAAAGAACGAATTACTTAACTCAATACAAAAAGACCTGAAAACCAATGATGAGGTGCAACATCAAATCATGGAACAAGCGTTAGAAAATAGCGTTAAGTTAGTCTATGAGGCAAGTATTTAAAGATTTCAATGTTAACAATACAGGAGAAAAATATGACAAAGAAAGTAACAGAGATAAAAAAAGAAAAGAAAAGCGTGATGAAAATGGCATACGAGGGTGCAATATATGATATTGAAAGTCACTTTGACATTATGTATCACAGAACAAACTTAATGGCTATTAAAAGAATGATAATGAGATTACCCTCATTACATGAAGTAGAACAAGCGTTAGAAAAAATAGAAATAGCAAGACTAAGATTGGAGAAAAGAGATGCCGAAGAATAATGTAGAGTACGAAAGTTTGTTTCCTAACGATATTTTAAAAGAAGAGGTAGAAGCAATATACCAAAAGCTCAAAAAAATAAATCAGGAAACAGGAAAGAACCACCCTGTCTTTCAAAACGGAAACGTAGAGAGAGACGGCAAAACTTACAGCGTCAGCTTATGGTTTAATGAAAAAGAGGGTAAAAGGTTCTTAACTTACAAGAGAGAAGAAACAAACAAGGAGAGCAAGAATTTTCAGAAAAAAGAAACTGGCTCGGATGTAAAACCTTTTTGGGAGAATTAAATGTTGATGACAGACTACACAATAACAGAAGACTTGTTGAAAAATGTACGAGAGTGCGAAGAAATATCCATAAACAACATACCAAAAGAACACAGGGAAACTAAGCTCCCTGTGGGTGTTGTGTGTGAACTATCATACCAACAAGGACAACGTGACGCTTATCGAGAAGTTATTAATTTGATACTAGCTAAAGACGAGCAAATCATGGGACTATATGACGAAATGGCAAGAAAAATGAGAGGGAAAAAACAATGAGCTATCACAAACAATATTACAAAGACCACCCTGAGTTAAAAGAAAAACAAAGAAAGCGATATTCAAGCATGACTCAAGAACAAAAAAAAGAGTTTTTGGATAAACAGAAAAGCAAGAGAGCAAATGAAACAAAAGAACAAAGAGAGGCAAGGTTGTACGCACAAAGAAAGAGATACCAAAAAAACAGAGAGGCAAGGTTAACATACCAAAAAATTTACAACAAAAAGAAAATAGAAAAAATTGAAACGCTTGAGCAAGAAGTTAAAGTTTTAAAAGAATGTGTAAAAAAATACGAGGCAACAAATGAGACAACTTAAAGACGAAGAGACAATTATAAAAAAACAAATAAGAAAAGAAGTAAATGAATTTTTAAAAAACACAAAATGGGCAAAGTATAACCCTAACGGCATTTACGTTTTATCAACTCTTATAAGAGAAGTGTTTGAATTTGCACATGCAAAGTTTAAGGTTTCATATCGTTCTAAAGATGAAATTGACTCAATTTTTTATCATTTTGTCTTGTCCGTATTGCTGGACACTATGACAGACGCCATGCATGACGATACAGACAAAACTAAGCATTGATTTAAATAATTCATTGTTAACACTTCGTATTTAAATAACGTAACTATAGACGTTATTTAATAATGTGTCATAATATATCTACTACTAACTATTGTGAGGATAATATGAGTGTAATCATACCAAAAGACAGTAAAGCGATGAAATTGATTAAAAAACATCGTGGAAATATGGAAAAATTAGCAAAATTGATGAAACCTATAATAATTAATTATGTAGAATTTGAGAAAGAGTGCTACGAAAAACACGACGATAGAAACATTAACAATGATAAATTCGATTACTCAGACTTAGACGACATAATACATGAAATGTTAAATCATGATTTTTATTATGCTGTTCAAGAGATACGAGAAGAATTAGAAGAAAAGGGAGCAAAGCATGAGTAGTATGACAGGAGAGTGGTGTTGCACAGAATGTGGCTCATACAATGCTTATCAAGAAACATTCAGCGATGATGAAATAGGACACATTATGGGCTGTGATGATTGTGGTTACTATGACGTATACAGAGAAAATGCAAAAACAGGACAAGTAATAGAAGAATATCAAGGCAAAGAACATTGCTATGCCAAAGAAGATAAGGAGAAAGACGATGAGTAAAGAATATACATTTGAAATAATGGAAGACTTAGAAAAAATAGGCTTTTCTGAGCAACAGGTTACAGAAATAATAAATGTTTTTTATAACAATAGAAAAGAGTTTGCAAAAATGCTTAATTTATTCAACGAAGAACATGGCATTAAAGAGTCAATGAAAATAGTTTCAGCAGACAAGATAACAGTAAATTAAGAGAGGACAAGTAAATGAGTAGACAATATTATATAGCTTACGATTATAATGCCTTACCAAACGATGTAGCCGAAGACCTTTTGGATGAAATAAACGATTTATTGGAGTCTAAAGGTATCGTCATACAATCATTTACGGCTGAAGATACAAAAGGCTTTGACCATAGATTAGACCTTGAAATATACGAAAAGCCAAAGACACCAAAAATACCAACCCCACAAAACCCAGTAGACTTAGACGCTTATTTTGACGCTTGTTTGCGTCATTGGACAAAAAAGAAATAGGATTACACATTGGGTGTACTCTGCTTCTTTCAATTTATTGATGTTAACAAATATATATTACAGATAAAAAAACTTGATGTTTTTATAATACAAGGTTAGTCTATTATTATAACATTTACAGGAGAAGTTATATGAAAAAGAAAAAATTGTTTGGTTGGAATATAGATGAGCCAAAATCGAAAGTAGAGATGATTCTTTCTCACTTAATAAATAACAGAAAAATAGACACTTGGACTGCTTTTACAAAGTATAGAGCAACAAGGCTATCAGGCGTTATTTATAATTTAAGAAAGCGTTTTAATATTGTTTCTAAAGACGTCAAAGATAAAGAAGACGGAAGAAAAAGTTACGTAGTTTACATTTACAAAGGACTCAAGAATGTCGATTGATAAAGTTATGAAATATTTTGAGTCGATTGGTGCTGAGAAAACAATCGTCAGGGACGAAGAGGGCAATATTGAGTATGCGATGTTAACAGTTGATAAACCAAAACACATACGCATACCCAAAGAAAAAATAGGTGGTATAACTACCAACTATATCAATGAAAACATGCCAAAAGGTCTTACGTTTATGCCAAATTGTGCAGTCGTGACAGACGAAGAGGGCAATGCTCATATTGTATCTACGTGTGGGTTCAGACATCTCGATGATTTGGAGCTGAGAATGAATATGGCGATTGAGAACCTCTTTAAACTTTTAGATGTTAACAATCAATAATCTTGAAAAAAGCGTGGGGACATGGTGTCCCCACTTTGTCGATGTCTAAATTTCGCCAACAGACTCAACTTCCCAGCCGTCTGCGTCTTCTTCGTCCAAGTCGTCTACCTCTTGTCCCTTGACAACAACTTGGTCGACACTATACATTTTGTCGACAATTTCTTGGGCTAATGCCCATGCCTCGTCTTCGTCTTTAGCATGTATAGTCCTTGTGCATGATATCTTGTTTTCAAAGATAATCTCAAACTCAGGCATACCTTCTTCTATTTTCGCAACTTCACTCATTACTTTCTCCAGTTAATTACTTAAACACATCATGACAAATATTTTGTAAAACATCAACAAATATGTTTTTAGTTTTTAAGATGTTAACAATACATATTAAATACAAAAAAACTTGATGATATTCTATTTATGTTGTAGATTGATAGTATGAGAAAGAAAAACAAGAATAAACAGACGCTACATTTGGCACACCCTACCGACTTTTTCTATACCAATGACTTCAAAGACAGTCAAAAGGTAACAAAAATATCTCTAGAAGAGGCACAAAGACTAGAAAATCTGGTTTATTTACTTCGTTATGTCAAAAAGAAACTTTAGAAAGACACGCAACTTTAGATTTGTAAAAATACACGGCGAACATGGAAAGCCACAGGGAGGAGTATTCAAAGGTGAAGACAACATGCAAAAGGCAAGAACAAAAGAATCTATCTTGCTTGAGGCAAAAGCCAAAGAAAGCCGACGCAAAAAAGAAGAAGAACAAACAAAGCACAAAAAAACTTACGAAGACAGAATGGCTGAAAGAGAAAGAAAAATGTACATCAGCAGTATTTTGATTCGTGATGATGATTGATATTTAAAATATCTAATGTTAACAATACAAAAGCACACCAAATAAAAGTGACGCACTCATGAAAAAAACTGAAAAAAGAAGTGCGTCACTCATTATTATGAGAAACGTGATTGGAGTTTTTAAGATGAGAAAAATCAAATAGATTTCCCCAATCACATTTTTATTATATCATTTTTTTAAAAAACATAAATAAAAATATATTTAAATATATTATTGTTAACAGTTACAAATTTAAGACAAAAAAAAAGAGGCTGATATTTCTACCAGCCTCGATTTTTATGAGTTGTATAACATATGGTCGTCAACAACATCTTCAAGAAGATAATCATTTGCAGATTCTCTATCTTTTTCATTGTAGTCATATCCATAGCACTCAATATTTGTTCCGTAGTTATGCTCATGCCCATCATTATGAGAAACAACGATATTAAAATTCCAAGTGGATGTTTTTCCTACATGTTGGGAAACTTCCTGCTCTAATTCTTTGAAAGCGTCCCTCCATTCAGACAACAAATATTCAACAGATTCGATATAACCTCCAGAAAAGTCGTAATAACCTCCTATCGGTAAATCCACGTCGATATCGCCGTCAATAGAGAATTTAAAATACATATCATTCAATTTATTTTCATACATTGCCTTAATATGCTCATATCTTCTTTCTTTTTTTGTCCTAATTACATGCATTTTTATTACCTCAATAATAAATCTACTGCTATAAGCATGAACGGAAAAAACGTCACGCAAAAAACAGCAAAAAAATATTTATATTCTGTTACGTCGTTCTTTATTAATTCATAAAGAGCAACGTAACAAGAAACTCCACATATTAAAAATAAGATTAAGTATAATGTAACTATCAGCTCCATTATAATGACCTTATTTGATACATGCCTTTTTTCATGTTTTCCTTGAATTGTTTGTTATCAATTCCCAGATAAACATTCCTTTGCGTTGATGTTGTCGTACTGTAGTCAAATAATCTTCTACCATTCTTTGTAGATTGGTTTAAAGTAATATTTCCCTCAGAATCACGCAACAAAATTAAAGAGCCGTATGAATATAAAGCCTCATCATATTCATGCTTAGAAAACTCTGCTGGATAACCTATAACAAAACAATTTGCTAAAGGTCTTCCGTCTGCATTTTTTCTAAGTTTAGTCACTTTAATTTTACGCAAGTATTTTTCAGTTATTTCACGCATTTTTATTACTCCTAAAAAAGTTAGTTAATCAGTCAATGTCATTTACTATCGGTACAACCTAGAGTCTAACACCCATAATATATTTATATTATGTTGACTTATAATAATTATAATATTGATGTTTTTTAATGTACAGTAAAATTTACCTAAATATATTTAAATTATTGATTGTTAACAATAATTATTTTAAAACATAAACAGACATATATTTTAATATTGCATAGTTTTAAATTATTAAATGTTAACATTACAAAATTTAGAACATACATTGAGACAATATTAAAGAACGTAAATAATTATTTTTTTCTATTGATTAATTAAAAAATCTATGAATTAAAAAATGCTGTAAGTTATTGATTTTTGATGACCTCGCAGAATGTAATATTTGGCGTTTTTTAACACTTTTGATATCGTACTATCAGAATTTAAAAAACATCAAAAAAGGGTATTTAAGCTCGATATAAAGCGTGTCAAGTAATTTCTGCAATATTTTCAATTTTGATACTTATATATACATATATATAGTATGTCTTCAATTAAATAAAGTTAACAAAAGGCTTTTTAAATAGTGTCAAAACTGATATAATTTAATTACGGGTTGGTTATGGTGACTGCCTAAAATTACTAAGGAGTAAAAAATATGAAAAAGTATGATGTAAAAGTAGATATAACATTTAGTAAAAGTATATATGTTAATGCTGAAACAGAAGATGAGGCGAAAAAACTAGCCGAAGATGAGGCATATAGTCATCATCATGGCGAAGTTATTATGGGCGTAGAAATAATCGATATTGATACATTAGAGGAGTAAAAAATATGAGAAAAAATATACTAATAGAAAGAAAGAAAAAGGCAGATGTTTCACGTGGAACATCTGTTAAGTTTGAAAAATATAGTGCGTTCAACAATCACGGCTATAGAGCCTATAACGTAATTGACTCACTTATTATAGATGACAAATATACGAAAAATTCTTACGACAAGCGTTATTCTGTTTGTGTTGCTAAGAATTTGCAAGAGTCCTTAGACACTATCAGACATGATACAAAAAAGAATAATGATAAATTAGAACAATTTATTAGAAGTAACTTTTTAAAAACAACATTGTTTGATTTCTTTAAACAAGTTGAACATCATGAAGATGAGAACGTCATTAAGTTTCTTGATAGCGTTCCACGTGGAAACTGTTACAGAACCGAAAGCTATGCTTTGTTAGATATGCACATCGCAAAGTTTTGGGACATGTACAAAAAAGCAGACTTCTTCGATAAGCGTACACTTAAAAAACAACAAGAAGAAATAAAAAACTTTTCTAATGCACCAGTTAGAGAAAAGGTTCTACGTGAAATGGTTGCGATGTTAACTCCAATCTTTTCAGAACGTGGTTATGAGTTGGACTTATCAAAGGTTGCTGTTTGTTTTGATATTGAAATGAAAGGTAAAGTTTTAGTCAGATGTTATCATGAATCTTGTGACGGAGGTTCAGCAGACGTTGAAAAAAACTTACTAAGACAAATCGCAATACGTGGTTCATTATATAAAAATGAAGACGGAAAAGTTACTTACAATCCTAACAAGATTGACGATGTACTTGCAGTTCTTGTCCATGAATTAGTTCACGGATATCTGGGTATCGAAGAAAAGCACGGAGCTAAATTTAAAAAGATGTGTAAGAACGTCGGCTTAAAAGGTTCTGGACAAAATGACGCTAAGTTTACAAGCACTCAGCCTAATGATGAGTTTAAAACAATGTACGCAGAAATATTAAAACTTAATTTTCCAGCGACAGAGTTTGACATTCAGAGAGAGACTAAGAGCAACAATAAAAAGCTCAAGTGTCCAGTTTGTGGTATGCGTTGCGTAGTAACTAATCAAGCACAGAAACACGCTCAAGTAAATTTACTATGCGACCATAACGGCACAGACTTTGAAGACTATGAGCCTAGCGTTATGGAACAGTACGAAAGTAAAAAGAAGTAACACGTACTTAAAACTAAGTGAGTCATTTAATTATGGCTCACTTTTTTTTACTTTAATTTTCTATTGTTAACATTAAATAATTTAAAACTTTATTAATGTTTTCATTATAGGTCTATAATAAAAAAACAAATCGCCGAAAGACTGCAATGCCTTATTCTACATAACATATATACATAGATAGCCTTAATTTATTATTATATATTTAATGATGATTTATTATTTTAAATTATTAAATAATAGTAGCCATGCACTTACCACGCCACTAAAAATAAATCATGTTAACATTAAATAATTTAAAATTAATTTATTGTTTAACAAAATAAATGTTAACAAAAAAAATTCCAAACAGATTGCAAAAGATTTGTCAGACAGGTCGCACCCCCCCATATCACAAAATCAAAAACAGGGTCGTCTAGTTCACGCTATGGAGGGGGAAATGAAGTGCATTAGCAATCGCTTATATATGAATAAAAGTTTGCAATAATAAAAAATTTTAATTATAGTTAGAGGTGGACAATTATGCTTAGTTGTTATCTAAAACTCCAATTATGAATCAAGACAGAATAAGTGAAATATCAAAAACGCTTAGAACACGGCGTGTAGAGAATAAATTAAAATATTATAAGCCGTATCGGTTTCAAGTTAATTTTCATGAAACTGGCAAACATGCTAACCAAAGGTTACTCATGGCAGCAAATAGGGTCGGGAAATCTTATGTGGGAGCAATGGAAATGGCAATGCATTTGACAGGTGCATATCCTCAATGGTGGAAAGGAAGAAGATTTAAACAGCCTATCAAGGCTTGGGTGTGTGGAGCATCGAATGAGACGACAAGAGATATCTGTCAAAAAGAACTATTTGGGCAACCTGATAACCCAAGAGAAAAGGGACGTGGTTCAATCCCAAAACATCTAATTGGCGAGACTACAAGAAAACCCGGAGTGCCGAACGCACATTCTTCTGTATTGGTTAAACATGTTTCGGGTGGCTGGTCTAGGGTTGCTTTCAAAGCCTACGAAATGGGTGCTGAAAAATTTATGGGGGAGTCCATAGATTTGGTATGGCTAGATGAAGAGCCATCACAAGATATCTACTCACAATGCATTACAAGGACGCTTGATAGACAAGGAATGGTTTATTTAACCTTTACGCCTGAATCAGGCATTACTGAGGTAGTGCAGAACTTTACAACGAATTTAAAACCTAAACAGGCTCTTATTACAGCAGGTTGGGAGGATGCAGACCATCTAACTGACGACATGAAAGAGCAAATTTTATCGGCTCTACCACCTCATGAACGTGAATTGAGGTCAAAAGGTATTCCGATGATAGGTTCAGGGCTAGTATTTCCTATAGATGAGGACAGTTTAACCTGCGAACCTTTTCAAATACCCGAACATTTTGCAAGAATTGCTGCAATAGACTTTGGTTATGACCACCCTACAGCAGTTGTATGGGTAGCATGGGACAGAGATGAGGACATTGTTTACGTCTATGACTGTTATCGTCAGTCAAAACAGACGCCTGACTACCACGCAGGACACATCAATCAGCGTGAGGGCAGTCATTTTATACCTATAGCGTTCCCACATGACGGATATCAACACGATAAAGGGTCAGGAGTAACACTTGCAGAGCAATATAGACACGCACACGTCAATATGTTGCCGTTTCACTTCGAGAATCCACCTGCATTAGGCGAAAAAAAGGGTGGAAATAGCGTTGAAGCAGGGTTAATGGAGATGTTGACAAGAATGGAGCAAGGAAAGTTCAAAGTTTTTAACACTTTGTACGATTGGTTTGAAGAATTTAGGTTATATCATCGTAAAGATGGTAAATTAGTTAAAATTAAAGACGATTTAATGTCTGCAACACGATATGCAACCATGAGTTTGCGTTATGCTGATACAGAAACGTCAAAATGGAACAAAAAGGGTCGATTAGGACCTGATGTAGCAATCGTTTAGGAGAAATATTATGGCATTACCACTACTAGGATTTTTAGGCAGAACTGCTGCTATGAAATTCGCAAAAAAAATGGGCAGTAATAATACTGTCAAATTATTAAAAGAAGCAGAAAAAAAGTTCCCAAAACTTGGAAATAATGCGAGAAGACAGTTTGAAAGTGGCAAATAATGGCTGAATTGAACGGAAAAATGACTGATAGTGAATTAGCAGCTTATTTAGAGTCAGAAATACAAAGTTCAACAGGTCATATGAACAGCGAACTCTCAAATCAAAGAGAAGACGCTATGAAATATTATTTGGGTGAAAAATTTGGCAATGAAATAGATGGTCGTTCTGAAATCGTTACAACTGATGTCAGAGATACTGTCGAATACATTATGCCGTCATTGATGAGGATATTTACGACTCATAACAACATAGCTGAATTTGAGCCACAAGGACCTGAAGACATTCCTATGGCAGAACAGGCTACCGATTACGTCAATTATGTTTTTAACAAGCAAAATAACGGCTTTAAGGTCCTTTATGATGCCTTTAAGGACGCACTTATAAGCAAAACAGGTATTGTTAAGCATTATTGGGAAGAAAAAGACGAAAAAAAGACGGAAACTTACACAAATCTGACAGATGTCGAATATCAGAGTATTTTAGCCAATGACGAGCTAGAAGTGTTAGAACACACAGAAGAAGTGCAATCTGAAGAAGTTTCTGATGAAAATGGTATTGTAATACAGCCTAAAGTGTCTACACATGATGTAAAAGTGTTGTGTGAAAAAAAATATGGGCAAGTTAGGATTGCTGCTGTTCCACCTGAAGAATTTTTAATATCAAGAAGAGCAACAGACTTAGAATCTGCTCATTTTATTTGCCATAGAGTTAAAAAAACTGTTTCAGACCTAGTACAAGAGGGCTACAAACAGTCAATTATTGATTCTGTAAGGGACTACACGGCTTCACAAGCAGAATATAATGAAGAAAGACTTGCAAGATTTAGTTTAGATGATGATTCTATTCCTCCTGACGAGGGCATAGGTGCGTCAAGGCAGATATGGGTAGATGAATGTTACATCAAATTAGATGAAAACAAAGATGGAATTGCAGAACTTAGAAAGATAACAAAAGTTGGTAATGTTATATTGGACAACGAAGAAATCGACATGATTCCTTTCTCAACAATATGCCCATTACCGATTCCTCATAAGTTTTACGGAATGTCGATAGCTGATACTGTCAAAGATATCCAATTAATCAAGTCTACAATTATGCGTAACCTGTTAGACAATATGTATCTTACAAACAATGCAAGATACGCAGTTTTATCAGGTCAAGTAGAGTTAGATGATTTATTAACATCACGTCCGGGTGGCATTGTAAGGACTAGAAGTCCTAACGCCGTAACAGCGTTGCCCACTCCACAAATACAACCTTATGCTTTTCAGATGGTTCAATATTTAGACGGAATTAGAGAAGAAAGGAGTGGGGTATCTAAAATGACACAAGGACTCAATCCTGATGTACTAACATCTCATGTAACGTCAGGTGCGATTTCAGCAGCTACAGAGTCTGCAATGCAAAGAGTAGAATTAATAGCTCGTATATTTGCTGAAACAGGAATCAAAGATATGTTTAGAAACATATATTCGTTAGTACAAAAATATGAAGATAGAAAAAAAGTTTTTTATTTAAACAATAAGTTCGTTCCACTCGATGTTTCTAGGTGGGCAGACAAACTTAATTGCACAATAAACGTAGGCATAGGTAGTGGTAGTCAGCAAACTAAACTGCAATCTATGAGTAGTATAATGAGTATTATACAAAAACTAATAGAAGTTGGTGGTATGAATACACTTGTAACATCACAAAACATTTACAACGCTGTAAGTGAGTTTGTTACACAAGCTGGATATAAAAATCCAAACTTGTTTGTTAGCAATCCAGCAATGATGCCACCACCACCACCACCACAACCTACTGTTGATGAAAAAATTGCAACACAAAAACGACAAGTAGAATTGAAAAAACTTGAAACAGATGCAGAAGTTTCTGTTATGGAACTCAAACTTAAAAAAGATATGGCAACTGTTGAACTTGCAATCAAACAACAAGAACTTGAAATTAACAAACAAGAATTAGAAATTAAAAAAGCAGAACTTGCATTAGAAGTAACACAAGAAAGACCTGTTAAAATTGGCAATGACTAGTAGAATAAAACAAAGAAGATTGATTTCGAATAAAATAAGAAAGTTAAGACAAGAGGGTAAAACACAAAAAGAAGCAGTAGCAATAGCAATGAGTATGTATGACACAAGAAAATCTAAAAACAGAAATAGAATTACTTAAAAAAGAAATTAATGTAATTAAATCAAATCATCTTACTCATATAGAAAAAGATATAGAAGATTTAAAAGTTGATGTAAAACACATTAAATCAGAAGTATTAAAATTTAAACATATTGGTTACGGAGCAATCGCTGTTTTTGTTTTAATGAGTGATAAATTTAACGACATATTGAGGTTATTATAATGGCATACGGCTACGGAAATAAAAAAAGTAACAAAAAAAATCAAAATAAAAACAAAAAGAAAAAGAAAAAAATGGGGAGTTGTTAATGGGAGCTAAAACTAAACACTATTTTAAAACTGGCAAAGAATATAAAGGCAATGTGCATAAAATGCCTAATGGACAAATTCACACAGGTAAATCACATAACAAAAACTCAAAACAAGTAGTTCATTTTAAAGATTTATCAGATAGAGCAAAAAAGGTAGCAAAATCATAATGAAAAAGAAAAAGAAAAAAACTTTTCCTGACTTAAACAAAGATGGAAAAGTAACACAAGCTGACATCCTTATGGGTAGAGGTGTGTTAAGAAAACAAAAAGGTGGTAGATATGGCTAAATTATGTGCTAAAGGCAAAGCTGCTGCAAAAAGAAAATTTAAAGTTTACCCAAGTGCTTATGCAAATATGTATGCATCAGGCGTTTGTTCAGGTCGAATAAAACCAAAGAAAAATGCCAAGAAAAAAAGGACTTAGACAATGGGTCAAAGATAAATGGGTAGATATTGCTAATAGACGTTCTGACGGCTCGTTTCCACCTTGTGGTAGGTCAAAGGGTGAGAAAAGAAAAAAGTACCCAAAATGTGTGCCTCTAGCTAAAGCTAGAAGCATGTCTAAAGGTAAAAGACGTGCTGCAGTTGCAAGAAAACAAGCAAAATCAAACAGAGGACCAAGACCATCGTACGCAAAAACGTAAAAAGTTATTTTGGTAATTCACCATTAACAGCAAATGATTTACAAAGTCTAATGCTAAAAAACAGAATTTCTGTTGAAGAGATGTTTATGTTAACAGGTCACAAGCCTAACGACATACGTGGATATCTTAGAGGCAGCAAAAAGATTCCTCACTATTGGAGTGAAGAAACATTACTAGAAAAAATAAAACCTAACGAATAACTACACCTGCATAAGCAGATAGAATCAAAGGAGAAAACATGACTGAAAAACAAAAACAAATTGCTGATGGAAAAGAAGCAAAAATGTTATTAGAACATCCAATGTTGGTAAAAGCATTTAATGATATATTAAATGACGGATATCAAAAATGGATGACAACTAATATAGACCAAAAAGAGGAGAGAGAAGCAATTTATCATGCACAAGTTGGACTTATGAGAGTAAAACAAGTTTTGGTAAATGCTATAGATAACGGAAAAATATTAGAAGAAGAGGTAAAAAACGATGGCTAAAATAAACAAACCTACTCCAAACGATAATATTCCCGTTACAGAAAGCAAGAATAAAGGAATTCCTGTAACAGACGTAAGGTCTGCACAAGAAGCATTGATGGCTCAATTACAGTCTCCAGCAACGGAACAAGCTGAAGAGCAAGAAATGCAACCAGAAACTGAGGATTTAGTTTCTGAAGAGGCAATGGAAGTTGCCGAATCAGTTGAGGAAGCAACAGATAATCCTGACGGATTGACTGTTGACGATTTAGTTGAAGATACTTTACAAGAAGAAGAAGACCAACCTAAGTTGTATACTGTTAAAATTGATGGTAAGGACACTCAGGTCACGGAAGACGAGCTTCTAGCAGGGTATAGTAGACAAGCTGATTACACACGAAAAAGTCAAGTATTGGCAGAGCAACGTAAAAAAGCTGATGATGAATTAGCTACGACTCAACAAGAAAGACAGCGATATATTTCTCAACTTGAACAATTTGGCAATCAAAGCAAAAGTAAGCTAGATGCTTTCAAGAGCATTGATTGGGAAAAACTCAAGGCAGAAGACCCAATGGAATATATGAGTAAACGTGATGCTTATAGAGATTTGCAAGAAAACATAAGAGCAAGTCAAGAAGAGCAACAACGTGAAACTCTAAAGTTCCAACAAGAACAGTTGAAAAAATTTGAAGAAGTAAAAAAAGTCAATTACGACGATTTAATCGTTCGTGTTCCACAATGGGCAGACCCTGAAAAAGGAGCAGAAGTTAAACAAAATGTTAAAAACTATGCACAAGAAAGAGGGTTTACACAACAAGAACTCGACGGATTAATCGACGCAAGGAGCATTGAAATGTTATACAAAGCTATGTTATATGACAAATTAGTTAGTCAAAAAATTCAAACTAAAAAGCAAAAGACAGTACCTAAAGTTACTAAACCGGGAGCAGGTACATCTAAAACTGAGGTCGCATCAGAGAAAGTGAAGCAACAAAGGCAAAGACTAAAAAGAACAGGACATGTCAATGATGCCTCAAAGCTCATTGAAAGCCTGTTGTCTTAATACTAAACTTTTAACACAGAGGTGTAATACAAATGGCACAATTAACAAATACATTTGAAACTTATGATGCTGTGGGAAACAGAGAAGATTTGCAGAATATTATTTATAATATTACTCCAACTGATACTCCATTTATGTCAAGTATTGGTACAGGAAATGCAACATTCACAAAACATGAATGGCAAACTGATTCTTTAGCATCACCTGCTTCAAACGCACAAATAGAGGGTGATGATTCACCTAATGCAGCAATGTCAGCAACAACTCGTGTTCTCAACTATACACAGATTTCATACAAACCTGTTATGGTCTCAGGAACACAAGAGACAGTTATACATGCTGGTGTAAATTCTGAATTAGCTTATCAAATAGCTAAAGCAGGTAAAGAACTTAAAAGAGATATGGAACTAGACCTTACCGGTAAAACCGATGCAACAGCAGGTTCAGGTAATGGTGGTGCAGCTCGTAAATCAAGAGGATTTGAAAGCTGGACAGTAACTAATAACTCTTATGGTTCAGGTGGTTCAAATTCTAGTGGTTCTGTTACTGACGGAACACAAAGGTCTTTGACAGAATCCATTCTTAAAACAGAGTTAAAAGCCTGTTATGACAATGGTGGTAATCCTGACCTATTGCTAGTAGGTTCATTCAACAAACAAAAAGTATCAGGCTTTACTGGTAACTCTACACGTATGGACATGGCAGAAGATAGAAGTCTAGTAGCTACTATTGATGTTTATGTTTCTGACTTTGGAGAAATCAGAGTCGTAGCTGATAGGGTACTTCGTTCTTCAGGAAGAAGTGCATTGTTAGTTGAAACAGAAATGTTTGCTACTGGTTTTTTAAGACCTTTCCAAACAATAGACCTAGCAAAAACAGGTGACGCAGAGAAAAGACTACTCTTAGCAGAGTGGACACTCATAGCTAAAAATGAAGCGTCTTCAGCAACAATAGCTGATTTAACAACTTCATAAAAATTCATATACTCCTCATGGTACATGAATGGGAGGAGGGTTTGAGAATTTCCCTCCTCCACAAAAAGATACATTAATAATGACCTTGAAGAACGTATCGCTTCGGAACGAGGGTTATTAATACAAGGAGACTTTAATGAGAACATTAAATGATTATTTTATGACAGCAGAAATAGAAGATATTTCTACTGCATCTAGCACATTTGTTCCAGTTCCAGATGGTGGTCGTATTATCAAAATTATAACAGCACTACAAGGTGCTATTAGTGGTGGTAATGCAGCTATTTCATTTGAAATTGGTGGAACTGCCGTAACAGGTGGTGGAATAACAGTTGCACACTCAGGTTCAGCAGCAGGTACAGTTGATTCAGCAGTACCGACAGCAGCTAATAGAGTTGAAGAAGACGGCACTATTGAAATGATTACCGATGGTGGTTCTACAGGTGCTAAAAAATTATTGGTAACATTTGTTATTAGGAGATAAATATGGGTGCAAACTACGGATTACGAGTGACAAATACAATTAAAAGAACTGTAAGCACTAGCTCGGCACAAACAGCAGCAACAAATGCTAGTACAGAATATGTCAGAGTAATATCAGACACCGATGGTGTTCATATTGCTTTTGGTGCTAATCCGACTGCAACAACCAGTTCGACATATCTTGGAGCAAATGACCCTGAAATTTTTAAAATTGACGGGGGTATGAAAATTGCTGCTATAGTTGCAAGTTCAACAGCTAATCTCTACATTGATGAATTAAGCGAATGAGAAAGAAACTTTCTGACAATCAAATTTTTCATTGGCACGAGCCAACAAAAGAAATGGCTATTGAACATGTCGAAAACATAAAACCCCTTATTGATTCTAACAAAAAGTTACAGCAAGAGGACCATCACATTGCAGATGATTTTAGATTGTCTGCACGTATACCTATGACTATATACTATGAATGGAAGAATAAATTTGGGGTTGATATGTTTGACCCTAATCACAAAGAGGGTGTAAAAAAACTTATCAATAGTCCTGAGTATAGATATCTCAAAACTACTAACAGGAGAATATAATGGCAATATCAAATTATTCAGAACTTAAATCAGCTATTGCTGACTGGTTAGATAGAACAGACTTAACTGATTCTATACCTGATTTTATTACTTTAGCTGAAACAAGACATAAAAGAGATTTTAAAATAAGACGTATGGAAACAAGAGTTACTGCAAACACTATTGCAGACTCAGAATATTATACTTTGCCTGATAATTATGTTGCTATGCGTAACATACAACTTAATACAGACCCTAAAACGCCTTTAGAATATTTAACACCCGAACAAATGGACAGAATACACGCAGGTAGCACAAAAGGTAAACCCAAAGCGTTTTCTATTATAGGAAACAATATACAGTTAAGACCTATACCTGATAGTGTATATGAAATAGAAATACTTTATTTTAAACACTTTACACCTTTATCAGATGGAAACACAACTAATGATATGCTTACTAATCATCCTGACGTTTATCTATATGGAGCATTAGTAGAAGCAGAGCCTTATTTACAAAATGACAAAAGAATACAGGTTTGGTCGGCTTACTATGATAGAGCCAAAAAAGATATAATAGATTCTAACGAGAGAGATAGACACTCAGGTGTAGCACCTACAACAAGAATTGATTATGGGTTATATTAATGACTACATGGACTATTGTATCGGAACAAGCTAGAGGTTATATAGAAACTGAAGATAATATATTTTTATTAGCAACAGAAAATGATGAATTAATACAACAAGAAAATTTAACAGATATAGATACAGAAGATTATCAAGAAATAGTACCTGTATCGACAACATGGACAATACAATAAATGGCAACAAAAAAGATTTCAGATTTTGCAACTACTACTACACCCTCAAGTAGTGCGTTATTTCCGATAGTACAATCTAGCTCAAATTTTTCAGTAACACTCGAAAATATTGCTGCAAATCTACCTGCTGTATCAGCAACATCATTGACTACGTCAGGAACTATAACTGCAACAAGTGGATTTATTGGAAACCTTACAGGCAATGTAACTGGAAATGTTACAGGTTCATCAGGCTCGTCTACAGGAAATGCAGCAACAGCTACGGCTTTACAAACTGCTCGAACAATCGGTGGTGTATCATTTGATGGAACGGCAAACATAAATTTGCCCGGAGTAAATACTTCAGGAAATCAAGATACAAGTGGCACGGCAGCTATTGCAACGACCTTTACTATAGCCGATGAATCAAGTGATACAACTTGTTTTCCATTGTTTGCAACAGCATCATCAGGAAATTTGGGAGCTAAAACTGCAAGTGGACTAACATTTAATTCAAGCACAGATGTATTGTCAGGAACATTCTCAGGAAATATTACAGGAAATGTTACTGGAAACACAAGTGGCTCATCAGGTTCTTGTACTGGAAATGCAGCGACTGCTACAGCTTTAGCTACAGGCAGAGAGATTTCTCTTACAGGAGATGTTACAGCTTCAGGCGTATCGTTTGACGGAACTGGCAATATCAGTCTTTCGACAACTATAGGGGCTAACAGTATTGCACTTGGCACAGACACGACAGGTAATTATGTATCTACCATAAGTGGCACAACAAATGAGATTGAGGTATCAGGTTCAGGAAGTGAAACTGCGACTGTAACTGTAGGATTGCCTGACAATGTAACGATTGCAGGAAACCTGACTGTAAACGGCACAACAACAAGCGTTGATACAACAAACCTAGAAGTTGAAGACCCATTAATAAAATTAGCTAAAAACAATAGTGCTGCAGATAGTTTAGATATAGGTTTTTATGGTCTATACGATACATCAGGTTCACAAGATTTATATTCAGGATTATTTAGAGACGCTAGTGATTCAGGCAAATACAAATTATTCAAAGATTTACAAGTAGAACCCGATACTACTGTAAACACAAGTGGTACAGGCTATGCTACAGGCACATTAGTTGCTACATTTGAGGGAAATCTTACTGGTAATGTTACAGGAAATGTTTCAGGAAGTTCAGGGTCTACCACAGGTAACGCTGCGACTGCTACGACCTCAACGAATGTAACAGTAGCTGACGAAAGTAGTGATACTACTTGTTTTCCTTTATTTACAACTGCAGCAACTGGAGACCTTGCACCTAAGTCAGGCAGTAATCTAACATTTAATTCAAGTTCAGGCACTTTAGGTGCGACAGTATTTTCAGGTTCAGGCTCATCACTTACAGGAGTAGTTATAGAAACTGCTAGTACAGGAAGTGCCGAAATACCTGTAGGAACAACAGCTCAACGAGATGGCTCACCTGCAACTGGTATGTTTAGATTTAACTCTACAACATCAGGATTTGAGGGCTACAATGGTAGTGCTTGGGGTGCGATTGGTGGAGGTGGTGGTGCTACTGGAGCAGGTGGTGATGAAGTATTCCAAGAAAACGAAAGAGTAGTTACAACCAACTATACTTTATCTACCAATAAATCAGCTATGTGCGTTGGACCACTTACAATTAATTCAGGGGTTACAGTAACAATCCCATCAGGAGAGAGGTTAGTTATTTTATGACAGTTAAGATTAATGCAGATACAAGTGATGGACTAAAGTTTGTATCAGATACAAGTGGCACAGTAGACATACAGTCTAATGGCACAACTAAATTTACTGTTGGCACTACAATAGATTGTCAAGGTAATGAATTAGTATTAGATGCTGATGGTAATACAAGTTTAAGAGAAGTAGCTGACAACAAAATAAATTTTAAGGTCGGTGGTACAGATAAAATACAATTTGATGATAATGGAAGATTATTGTTTGAACATTTACAATCAGCAAACATTGGTGGAGCAGAATGTAAATTACAAATACAAGGAACATCTACAGAAACATCTTCAATAAGTTTAAAATCTAATGCAAATTCTTCGGCTGCTCCGACATTAAGGTTTGGTAAATCAAGAGGTACATCAGTTAATAGTGAAACTGTTGTTCAAAATAATGATGAATTAGGTGTTATTGTTTTTGCAGGAGCAGATGGTAGTGATACACAATCACAAGGTGCTGTTATAATTGCAGCAGTTGATGGTACACCGGGAAGTAATGATTTACCTACAAGATTAGTATTCCAAACAACTGCTGATGGTGCAAGTAGCACAACAGAAAGAATGAGATTAGATAGTAATGGACAACTTTTATTAGGTTCTACATCTCAGGACTTGGGAGAAAGACTGCATGTTGCTCACACAGGTGGTGGTGTTGTTTGTGTTATGAGAACTGTAAACTCAGGTGGTACAGTACAAATTGGTTTTAAAAATGCTAATGGTTTTGTTGGAGAAATTGTTACAAATGGTAGTAATACATCTTATG
>MDTG01382738.1_pt1 | contig 23897 bp, 24 predicted proteins | sample 811421 | NCBI WGS metagenome assembly MDTG01 (sample SAMN05326645, study PRJNA326480) | marine metagenome | isolation source: seawater | place: Pacific Ocean: South East | collected 2011
AACTCCAGAGGTGGCGATGAAAATACCACCGAGCGTAAAAACCTGTAATGGTCGGGCTAAGCATTCATCCCATAAAAAAGCTGGAAAAAATGATAAAAAGAATAAATATACCTTTGGATTAGTAGTATTCAAAATAATTCCTTTTGTATACCACCCAAGACTATTTTGTCGACTCAAGATACTTTGATGTTTTGTTGAATTGCTCCACCAAATTCTAATGGCTAAATATAAGAGATAACCCCCTCCAGCAAATTTTAAAAATTTAATAAGTTCTGGCCATCGGTCAATCATTGCGGCAAACCCAAAAGCTAATAAACTGGTATGCCACAGACAACCAGTTAGCAAACCCAAGGTAATCAACCAGCCAGTTCTAGCCCCATAAGCAATTGACTGAGTCGCGACAAAAATATTATCAGGACCAGGAGTCAAGGCAAGCAACACACACATTGTGGTAAAAGTCAAAAGCATGATCCTCTTATTTTCTATTTAAGATCGCTTTATTGATTCTTTTTATAAGCCCTGGGCCTTCGTAAATAAATCCTGTATATAATTGTACTAATGAAGCTCCAGCATCTAATTTTTCTAATGCATCCTTAGGGGAATGAATCCCCCCTACGCCTATTATCGGAAAGGCACCACCACTTTTTTGATACAAAAAACGGATCACTTCAGTGGCCCTTTTAGATAATGGTTTTCCGCTTAAACCACCTATTTCATATTTATTAGTATGCCTAAGTCCTTTTCTACTTAATGTGGTATTTGTGGCAATTACGCCATCAATTTTAGTGATACGAATAATATCAATAATATCATGGAGTTGGCCGTTAGTCAAATCTGGCGCAATTTTAAGAAGAATAGGTTTTGGTTGATTGTGTGATTGATTTCGCTTTTGCAAAATCTGTAATAATTGTGTCAATGGCTCTTTTTCCTGTAGATCTCTCAAGTTAGGCGTATTTGGAGAACTTACATTGACGACAAAATAGTCAACTACATCGAAAAGAGCATCAAAACAATAACAATAATCTGAAACAGCCTGCTCATTTGGAGTGATTTTATTCTTGCCAATATTACCCCCAATAAGCACCCTTCCATTATTATTACTGAGATTTATGGCCGATTGATCAACTCCTTTGTTGTTAAATCCCATACGATTAATAACGCCCTCGTCATCTGGCAATCTGAATAATCTTTTCTTTGGATTTCCCTCCTGTGGTTTTGGAGTAACAGTTCCAATTTCAATGAAACCAAAACCAAAGTTTGATAATTCCTGGTAGGCCAAAGCGTTTTTGTCAAAACCCGCTGCAAGACCAACGGGATTTGGAAAGTTCAAACCAAAAATTTCACGTTTCAGATTGGGATGATTTACACAATATAATCTTCGTATCATAGGCCCCAGACCGATAGCATGAATTAATCGAATTAATTGAAAACTCAAATCGTGAATTTTTTCTGGGTCAAAGAGAAAGAAAATAGGTCGAAGTAAGAGTTGATACATAGTAGGAAATTCAATACAAAATTAGTATTAAAAGCACTAATTTTACACCAGATTTGATATTTTTTACCAATCAATTCTACTCATTTGATCTAAATGTCATTTATGATTTCGAAAACACACCTCATTGACCGATTCATTCGCTATGTTACTACAGATACCGAGAGCGACCCCAATTCATCGAAGACACCCAGTACCGCCAAGCAATGGGATTTGGCAAACTCTCTGGTGCGTGAGCTAAAAGATATTGGCCTTTCAGAGGTAACCATCGATAAAAACGCATATGTCATGGCTACCCTGCCTAGTAATGTAGATCATTATGTTCCTACGATCGGTTTTATTTCTCATTTTGACACTTCGCCGGATTTTACAGGCAAGAATGTCAAACCCCGAGTAATCGAAAACTACGACGGAAATGACATTATCTTAAATGAAAAACAAAATATTGTGCTATCTCCACTAGAATTTGACGACCTTTTATTGTATGTAGGCAATACTTTAATTGTAACTGATGGCACCACCCTCTTAGGGGCAGATGATAAAGCCGGAATAACAGAAATTGTTTCAGCTATGGAATATCTTATTCAGCATCCAGAAATCAAACACGGCATCATTAAAGTAGGATTTACTCCAGACGAAGAGATTGGGCGCGGGGCACATAAATTCGATGTAGCCAAATTTGGTGCAGAATGGGCCTACACCATGGATGGTAGTCAAATTGGCGAACTAGAATTTGAAAATTTTAATGCTGCTGGAGCTAAAGTGAGTTTTAAAGGGAAAATGGTACATCCCGGATATGCCAAAGGTAAAATGATTAACAGTATGTATCTGGCACAAAAATTTATCCAAGCCTTACCGGCTAGCGAGACCCCCGAACTAACTGAGGGTCTTGAGGGCTTCTACCACCTCCATCATCTCAGTGGCGAAGTTGAACTCACACAATTACATTATATTATTCGCGATCACGACAAAAAGCGCTTCCAGGAGCGTAAACAACTCATGCATCAAATAGCTTCAGACCTAAATAAAAATTTAGGTGTTGAGCGAGTTACAGTTGATATAAAAGACCAATATTTCAATATGCGCGAGAAAATTGAACCAATGATGCACATTGTAGATCTCGCTAAAGAGTCCATGGAAGAAGCAGGTATTACCCCAATTATTAAACCCATTCGTGGTGGAACGGATGGTTCTCAACTTTCGTTCTTAGGACTGCCCTGTCCAAATATATTTGCCGGAGGACACAATTTTCACGGACGTTACGAATACGTACCTGTGGAAAGTATGCTCAAAGCAACCGAGGTCATCGTGAATATTGCGCGCAATGCAGCCAAGTGTCAGGAATGAAAAAAGCCTTCCAGATGGAAGGCTATATTAATGTGATGAGCACAATATTTATTTGGTCTTAAGCTTTTTACTCAATTCCAAAGATATACTCGATCGTTCGAATTTCATTTTTCCTGCACCCGATTCTAAAATACAGGTCTGCTCGTCATTGAGTTCTAAAACTTTCGCATGAAGCCCACTTTTTGTTACAACCTTATCCCCTTTTTTGAGCTCAGCGGCAAACTTTTTTTCTTGTTTTGCACGTCTCATCTGCGGTCTAATCATGAAGAAGTAGACCACTAAAAACATCAAGACAAGCGGCATAAATCCTGAAATACTTTCCATCACTTGTAAATTAATCAGTTCTGATTATTGTACTTTGATTGGTGATCCTTCTACAGCAGCATTTTTAGGCGTTACAAAAGCTTTTATACTAATCATTTCTTTTCCCTTCTGCGTATTAGCTGTAATAGTTACGGTTTTACTAACCTGATTCTTCCCACTACCATTAAATTTGACCAACATCTCACCTGACTCTCCAGGGGCAATTGGTGCTTTTGGATATTGAGGAACAGTACATCCACATGAGCTTTTAGCATCAACGATAACCAAATCAGCTTCACCGGTATTGGTAAACTCGAATACGTGCTCTTGAGCCGCACCTTGATCGATAGTTCCAAAATCATAAGAAGATTCAGCAAATGACATTACTGGGTATTTGTCAGCCTGGTTATCACGTTCTGCTGCTGCAGCAACATTATCAGCACTTACTTTGTCAGTTGCCTTATCATTACATGAGGTTATTCCAAAAACTACAAGCGCTGCTAGAAACAATATCTTTTTCATAATAAATAGAAATTTAATAGATTAAAAATGGTTTATTGACTTAAGGATGGCCAATTTAGGGATTTTTTCGCGTATTATTTCAAACCGCGCTCATTTTTGTAAAGTTGGTCATTTGCCAAAAGATCTTTGACCACATTATCCAAAATACCATTAATGAATAAACTGCTCTTTGGTGTTGAATACTCTTTAGCAATTTCCAAATACTCATTTATGGTTACTCTGACCGGTATAGATGGAAAATACAAAAACTCACAAATACCCATTCGTAGTATTAACAAATCGATTTGAGCAATACGTTCTTGATCCCAATTTGGAGTTTTTCCATCCAGTACTTTTCGTAATTCGTTTTCATTTCTAATTACAGAGTGAAACATTTTTTTGCCAAAATGCTGGTCATCCTCATCCTTAAATACTCCTAAACTAAATAGTTTATGAGAACTTTTAAGAGTAATCTTATTCATACGTTTAACTAAGGCTGTATTTACCCAAGGAAAATCATCGATCCATGTCAAACTGTTATCTTCTATAAAATCGTAGAGCTTTTCATTTTCGGCTAAGATGTTCCTGTAAAATTTGATAATAAACTCCCGATCCTGATCAAATGAAGGGCTTTCAATGGCTAAGTACTCCTGATACCAAAAAGCTTCTCTCAGCCGATTGAATAAAATAACAACATATTCATCAGCTTTTTCCCAATGATTTAACTTTTTATTTTTTGCAAAATGAATCAACGATTCATTAGACTCTATCGATTCAACGAGTTGATTATTAATAAAGTTAACGCTGGGGTTACGCTCTTCATCACTGGCAAAATACTTTTTCTTTGAGAGCTGAGTAAACTTTTGCGCCTGGTCTTTGACGGCAACTATTAAAAGTAAGAGTAGAGCTTGCAACTCTTGTATCTGTTCAAGACTTTGCGCCAAAAATTTTTCTTGGCTCTCTTGGTCTTTATCCTCACTTTGATGACGGGCGTAGAGCGTTTGTAATACTTTTACCCGAATATGACGTCTGGTTAACATAATCTAAAAAGAACTTATCCTAAAAACATGCTGTATTTGCTGGGATAAATATAACTGATTTCAGCCTTACTGACCACCTTTCCGCGCATCAATACGCTGTTGAGCGACATTGAAGGCGGCTTGATGAGGAGTAATGTCTTCACGGTCTGACATTTGCAATATATTTAACGTGGTATCAAAAATATTTTCAGTCTTTCTCATGATGTCTGCCCGGCCATAATGTTCGAGTTCGGCGTATACATTAATTATGCCGCCAGCATTAATAACAAAATCAGGAGCATATAAAATACCGCGTTCTTTCAGTAATTGTCCGTGTCTCTGCTCATCGGCCAACTGATTATTGGCTGCTCCAGCAATTATTTTTGCATTTAATTGACCAATGGTTTGGTCGTTTATAGTTGCACCCAATGCACAAGGGGCATAAATGTCCATAGTGGCCTTATAGAGGTCTCCTTCAAAGATCTTAGCATTATACTTCTGGCTGATACTCTTGAGACGCTCCTCATTGATATCGCTAATCAAAACTTTGGCGCCCTCGTTACTTAAATGCTCCACTAAAGATTCACCGACATGACCAATACCTTGTACCATTACAGTGCGCTCCTCCAAAGAGGAAGTCCCAAAAGTATGCTTCGCTGCTGCTTTCATTCCCATAAATACGCCATAAGCTGTAATAGGAGATGGATTTCCAGCACCACCCATCTCTTCTGAAATTCCTGTGACATAAGGGGTTACAGAACGTACGAGGTCCATATCTGATGTCTCCATTCCTACATCCTCAGCGGTTATATACGACCCACCCAAACGGTGAACAAAATCACCAAACTTCAACATTAACTCAGGAGTCTTTTCAATTTTGGAATTACCTATTATTACTGCTTTTCCACCACCCAAGTTGAGTCCTGTAACCGCCGCCTTAAAAGTCATACCTCGCGATAATCTAAGAACATCTGTCAAAGCCTCAGATTCACTTCTGTACGACCACATCCTAGTACCACCAAGTGCCGGGCCTAAAACCGTGTTGTGCACACCAATTATTGCCTTTAATCCAGTATCTTTGTCCTGGCAAAAAACGACCTGTTCGTGATTATCAAAAGCCCTGTTACTAAAAACATTAAAAGCTGAAGATTGAGTATTGAGGTCCATTAAATTTGTTGACATTTGCGAATCTGTTAAAAATTCGAGGTAAAAATACCTAAGAATTGATGATTCTGCAAAGAATTTAGGTTTTAATGAAAATACATCAAGGATTATATATTTAATGACTGCGCTGACCTACATTAACAAATTTTTCTTCAAATATAGAGGCAGACTGATTATTGGATTAATCATTACCGTCATTGCAACTATCTTTCGAATTATAGTTCCAGCCAAAATCGGGGATTCAGTTGATGGCATAAAGGCTTATATATCAGGATCCGTTGACTACACAGAACTTACCACAATATTGGCATGGGACATCGGAACAATAATTGGAGCTGCATTATTTTCAGGGTTTTTCACATTTTTGATGCGCCAGACAATTATCGTAGTTTCTCGAAATATTGAATACGATTTGAAAAACGAAATATTTGCCCAATACGAGCAACTTTCATTAAGTTTTTACAAAACAAAACGCACTGGTGATTTAATGAATCGTATCAGCGAAGATGTAGGGAAAGTTCGCATGTATGCTGGGCCTGCATTGATGTATAGTACTACCACTATTACACTTTTCATAGTTGCTATTAGCTACATGTTCTATACGGCTCCCACCCTTACTCTTTATGCGATCGCGCCATTACCATTTCTTTCGTTAGGGATATACAGATTAAGTATTGCTATACACAAAAGAAGTACCGTAGTACAAAAATACCTTTCAGATCTCACGATCTTCACTCAAGAACGATTTAGTGGTGTCTCAGTCATAAAAGCTTACAGTCTTGAAAAACGAACTCAAAATGAATTTGACAAATTAGCTGATACAAGTAAGGATAAAAATATTGACCTAACGAAGGTACAGGCCTTATTTTTTCCGCTGATGATTTTACTTATTGGAACAAGTAATGTTTTAGTAATATACATTGGAGGCAATCAATACATTGATGGCTATATAGATTTCGGTACAATAGTTGAATTTTTGATATATGTCAATATGTTGACCTGGCCAGTCGCAATTGTTGGGTGGGTCTCTTCCATGGTTCAACAAGCCGAAGCCTCCCAAAAGCGTATAAACGAGTTTTTAAAACAAAAACCAGATATAATCAACAACAGTATAGTAAATCGCAAAATTGATGGCAGAATTGTTTTTGATAAGGTAAGTTTTACCTATCCGGATACGGGAATAAAAGCATTAAATGATATTTCCTTTACAATAAATCCAGGCGAGACACTTGCAATTGTCGGGCGCACGGGGTCAGGAAAATCAACAATTCTAGAAATCATAGCTCGACTTTACGATACCGATAAAGGCCATTATGAATTGGATGAGATTCCAGCCAAAGAACACAATCTCAACGATCTCAGAGGAGCCATCGGTTATGTGCCTCAAGATGCCTTTCTATTTGGTGAATCTATCTCAGACAATATTCGATTTGGTTCTGAAAATGCATCGCAAAAATTAATAGAGACTGCGGCTAAAATTGCATTTATACATCATAACATAATTCAATTTGACAAGGGTTATAATACTATCTTGGGCGAAAGAGGTATAACACTTAGTGGAGGTCAGAAACAAAGGGTTTCCATCGCCAGAGCTCTAATTAAAAACTCAAAAATATTATTATTGGACGATTGTTTAAGTGCAGTAGACACAGAGACAGAAGAGACAATTTTAAGAAATCTTAAAACAATTCAAGCGAAAAAGACTACTGTTATTGTGAGTCATAGAGTATCAACCGTAAAAAATGCTTCAATCATTTTAGTTATGGACGAAGGAAGAATTATTCAAAAAGGTACTCATAATGAGCTCCTAAAAAAAGAAGGTTATTACAAAGAGCTGAACGAAAAACAACTCATCGAAAAAGAATTATCTTAAAATTTTTGAAGATTTCTATTTTTTTTGGATTTTTGGACAACAACCCTATCAATAATATTTTTCAATAATGAATCAACAATTCCCTGTGAATAAAGAAGAAATTTATTCGAAAGTGATGCGTGCCGGTCGGAGAACCTATTTTTTTGATGTTCGAGAAACAAAAGCCGGCGATTATTATTTAACCATCACAGAAAGCAAAAAATTCACCAACGACGACGGATCATTTCATTACAAAAAACACAAAATCTATTTGTATAAAGAGGACTTCAGAGAATTCAAAGATCATTTGATGGACATGATTGATTTTGTTTTTGAAGCCAAAGGTGATGAAGTTATCAGTGAACGGCATCAAAAAGATTATAATCGAGAGGACAGCGGCGAGCAGTTCCAAAATGATACTCCTTCCCTTTCCGATGTTAGCTTCAAAGATGTTTAAGCCTTTTTATCCAAAAAATTAACCGCCCTTGTGAGGCGGTTTTTTTTATCTTTAAAGAAAAGAACAAAACAGACATGATGAAAAAATTATTTCTCATAATCTTAACTTTGACTGGCAGCTTATTATTGGCTCAACAAATTGATTTAGGGTATTATCTTCCTGAGAATGTGTCATTCAATAAAAATATACCAACGCCGGCACAAGTCATAGGCCATGAAGTAGGTGCCTGGCATGTAACTCACGACCGATTGTCGTGGTACTTGCAAACATTGGCCGAATTGAGTCCACGAATAACTTTAGTGAATCGAGGTAAGACTTTCGAAGATAGGCCCATTTGGTTAGTTATTGTGACTTCAGAGGAAAATCATAAAGATTTAGCGCAAATCGAGCTAACCCATCAATCATGGATTCATGACAAAAATTTTAATGGGGAGGTCGGAGATTTACCCGTTATAGTATATCAAGGATTTTCAATCCACGGCAATGAACCCAGTGGTAGTAATGCCGCACTACTCTATGCCTATTATTTAGCGGCTGCAGAAGGTCCTGAAATTGAAAAGACTCTTAATAAAAGTGTGATCTTGCTCGATCCTTCCCTTAATCCTGACGGTTTGGAGCGTTTTTCAACATGGGTCAACAGTCATAAAAGTCAAAATATTAACTCTGATCCAAATGATCGAGAATACCGTGAGTTATGGCCAGGTGGACGAACAAATCATTATTGGTTTGATTTAAACCGAGACTGGATGCCTGCTCAATTACCAGAGAGCCAAGCACGCATCCAGACATTTCACCAATGGCGCCCCAATATCCTTACAGATCATCATGAGATGGGTACAAATTCTACCTTTTTTTTTCAACCCGGAATTCCCTCAAGGACCCATCCATTGACCCCTAAATTGAATCAACAGCTCACCAAAGCTATAGGTCATTTTCATGCAAGGGCCCTTGATTCAATAGGCAGTTTATATTATTCAGAGGAAGATTACGATGACTTCTATTACGGCAAAGGCTCTACCTTTCCAGACATACACGGCGGTGTTGGAATCTTATTCGAGCAAGCATCTTCCCGGGGTCATGCCCAAGAGAGTGATAATGGTATTTTAACTTTTCCATTCACCATCAAAAATCAATTTAACGCAGCCCTGTCGACCTTAAAAGCAGCAATAAGCTTGAGATTAGATTTGCTGAATTACCAGCAATTATTTTATAAAAAATTGAGACATAATATTGGTAGCGATCAAGTTTATCTAGTTCAAGACAATAAAGACCCAGCGAGACTCAAAGCGTTCCTGAGTATGCTCGATCGTCAAAAAATAGACGCTTACCGCCTAATTGAAGAAGTTAGATTAGGCAACCAAACTTTCTCTCCAGAAACCTCTTTAGCCATTCCCAAAGATCAAATACAAAGCAGTCTTGTCGAGGCCATGTTTGAACGACGGACGAAATTTCAGGATAGTTTATTTTACGACATCAGTGCATGGACCATACCGTTAGCATTTAATTTTAATCATGGTAGTACGAAAGTTAAATCACTCGGGCAAAAAATATCATCAGAAGACATTAAGACGGGTACAAATGATCTTAAAAAAGCCTATGCTTATGCATTAGCATGGGAAGACTATTACGCACCTAAGGCTTTAGACAACTTATTAAATATGGGTATTCGGGTCAAGGTCGCGACGCGTCCCTTTCAATCCCAGGGTCAGAATTTTGATTATGGAACATTAATAATTCCTGGGTATAATCAAAATAAAAACCCAGAAGAAATTTATGGCCTCATGAAAATTTTAGCAATAAATCATCAAATTACGGCAATCCCTAGTGGTGCGACCTCTGGGATGAATTTGGGTAGTGGCGACTTTGAACTAGTAGAAAAGAAAAGAGTTGCTGTTTTAGTGGGGCCCGGAGTCAATCCTTACGATGCCGGTGAGATTTGGCATCTACTGGATACGCGTTACGATATAACGGTAACCAAATTGGATGTCTTTGAATTAGGGTCAAAAAATTTAAGTCGATATTCTACCATAGTCGCTCCCGCAACATGGCGCGGAGGTCTAAATGCCGAAGTGACCAGTAAACTTAAGTCTTGGGTAAAAAATGGTGGTCATTTAATCGGATTTAGATCTGCTGCTAGTTGGATGAATAAACACGATTTGATTCAATTACCATTAATAACAGTTGAAAAGACCGGCTTGGATGCAACTTTTGAACAGCGCGGCCGCTATCGCGGGGCTCAAGTTATCGGAGGAGCAATATTTGAAGTCGAAATTGACCGTTCTCACCCAGTAACCTTCGGTTATTCAAATGATAAACTGCCTCTATTTCGCAATACAACAATATTTTTGAAGCCTGATGAGCAACGGGCAAATAATCCTTTAACCTACAGCACAAATCCGCATATGTCCGGGTATATATCAAAAGAAAATCTATCTGCCTTATCGGGCAGCAGTGCCTTTAAGACTCAGCGAAATGGATTAGGAAGAGTGAGCTATTTTACGGATAACACGAACTTTAGAGCCTTTTGGTATGGCACCAATAAACTTATGATGAATGCCATATTCTTTGAGGATCAAATGTAATATAATGAAAAGAGAGATTTAACCCACTTTAACTAGTTCTACATCAAAAATTAAGGTTGCATTAGGTGGAATGACTCCTCCTGCCCCTTGAGCACCATAACCTAAGTGACTTGGTATAACGAATCGAGCCTTATCCCCTGCCTTGAGTAATAAAATACCCTCATCCCAACCAGGAATTACGTTACCTCGTCCAACAGGAAAGGTAATTGGTTTACCCCTTTTATAACTGTTATCGAACTCCTTTCCATCGGCAAGCATGCCCTTGTAGTGCACTGAAACCGTCTCGCCGATTGCCGGACTAGCCCCATCTCCGGCCTGAATGATTTGATAACGCAGTCCACTATCGGTTTGAGTAAAACCATCAGAGAGACTTTCGATTAAATCTATTTCAGCTTTTTTTGCATCGGCCTCACGTTCGGCCTTTCCACTATTAAAGAGGTGAAATGCCTCTAACGCATTCCAGGATTTAGCCTCTTGTCCGACACGGACAATTTCTAGGCTTTCAATGCGGTCATCTTGTACAATTTCATCCACCACGTCTTGACCCTTGACCACTCTACCAAAAACCGTATGCTTATTATCCAACCACGGAGTTGCGGTATGGGTTATAAAAAATTGACTACCATTAGTTCCTGGACCCGCATTTGCCATTGATAGCACGCCTGGCCCATCGTGTTGAAGGTCCTCATGAAATTCATCATCAAACTGGTATCCTGGACCACCGGCACCCGTACCTTTCGGATCTCCTCCTTGGATCATAAAATCAGGAATTACACGATGAAATTTCAGTCCATCATAATACGGCACGCCTTGTTTTTTCGCTGAATTCTCTAATTGACCTTCAGCTAAGGCCACAAAATTTCCAACAGTTCCTGGTGTTTGTATGTGGGTCAATTGGACCTCAATAACTCCTTTGCTCGTGATAAAACGGGCATAAATTCCATCATCCATTTTCTTTTCTTTTTATGTGAGCGCAAATGTACAGTATGTCTTAAGATTCTACAACTCATATGAGCAACTAAGAAAAAATATCTTGAATTATGCTCATTGATTTTGATCTATTCATAATGCTCTCAAAAATTACAGACGAGGTTGGGACATCAAAAAGGCCTAAAAATAAATCAAAAAATGAGGTCAATCACGCCATTCGGATAATGATTTTTTGTTCAACGCCACATAATCCATATTACCAGCCTCTTCGGCCAAACTTAATGATTGCTCTGCAGCGGTAATCGCTCCTTTTTTATCTCCTGATTTAGCGTAGATTAAAGATTTTTGACGGTAATACCAAAAGGCTGGGCGCTCCCTCATGTTAATAGCCTTGTCAATCCAATTTTTAGCCTTATTGATATCTTTATCAGCATTTAAAAAGTAAACTGCAGCCTGATAATAGTCATCAGCGTCTGGACCATTCATAGTTTGCTCTATGGACTTCATTACCGCTGCTTCAGTATCAAAGGCCAAAGGGATACTTACCGCAGTATTTTCCCAAGCTAAAGTCATAGTCGCCTGTGAATCTGTAACCCGATCAATAGTGATGGTAAAACTCTCTAAGGGCTCAATCAATATTTGGGGTGCAACTTTAAGCTGAGCAGCAACTTTATCAGAATCCCAAGGACGTGGTAAACCCCAATTCTCCGAATCGGTGTAAAAATAAATTGTCCATTCGTCTTGACTGGGCTTACTGTATAAAGCATAGGTTCCAGATTCTAGTGCCACGCCGCCTACCGAAACATCACTATCGAAATTTATTGTAGTATTTTTATTCGCCCCGGTGCGCCATATTTCATTGGTCGGCACTAAATCACCAAAAATAGTTCTTCCGCGCATGGCAGGACGCGAATAATTAATACTTACGGCACTCAAGCCTATAATTTGGGTCAATGTCTGCTCTGGTGATGCGGCAGGAGTTTGAATTTGACTCCAACTCATCGTTGAAATTGCAAGGGCAAAAAATGTTGTTGTTAAGTAGAGTTTCATGAGGAATAATTTAGAACTAAAATACATTACTGATTTGATAATTTCGTTAAGAAAAAGATAAAAGAATTTGTAAGGGGTTTGAAGTATATGTGGGACTGCGCGAAATAAATTTTGTTTAACTTTTTAAAGAATTTGTTAAACAATTGTATATTTACAAAAAATAACAAAGTGAATAGTTTCCATCGTATTCAGAAGTTACCGATCACCCTAGAATCAGCATGGGACTTTTTTTCTGACCCAAAAAATTTAAAGACCATAACACCAAATTACATGGGGTTTGATATTATATCTGGTGCGCAAAGGCGTATGTATCCTGGACAAATTATCGAATATTGTGTTTCTCCTTTGCTGGGAATCAAAACAACTTGGGTCACCGAAATTACTCATGTGGTTGATAAAGCATACTTTGTGGATGAACAGCGTTTTGGTCCATACAAACTGTGGCATCATAAACATTTTTTTACGCCCATCAAAGATGGAGTTTCAATGGAAGACCTAATTCACTTTAAAGCTCCCCTGGGGGCACTTGGTAAAGTATTTACCCCAATAATCATTACTCCTAAATTGGAAGAAATTTTTAATTATCGTTCACAAAAACTAACCGAGCTATTCGGTCAATATTCATGAAAAACATTCTCATTATCGGAGGTTCCAAAGGAATCAGTTCTGCGGTCGCTAAATTGTGTGTAGAAAAAGGACATCAAGTTTATACCGCCTGTCGTACTCAACCAGAATTCAATGACATTCGCCATATCACTTATGATGCCTTGGATCCTTCATCGGTACTTGAGGGTTTGCCAGAGCGGATTGATGGATTGGTTTATGCCCCTGGCAGTATTAATTTAAGACCATTTAGAGCCCTCAAACCAGATGCGTTTCAAGCAGATTTTGATATAAATGTTATGGGATTCATACGCAGCTTAAAAGCTATTTTACCTAATTTATTGGCCAGTGAACAAGCCAGCGTCGTGGTTTACAGCACTGTAGCTGTAAAACAGGGCATGCCATTTCACAGTTCTGTGGCAGCTTCGAAAGGAGCAATCGAGGGACTCACACGCGCTTTAGCTGCTGAATACACGCCTAAAATTCGTGTCAACGCTGTAGCACCCTCGTTGACACACACGCCTCTTGCAGGAAAATTTCTTTCCAGTGAAGAAAAAATTGAAAAAATGAACGAGCGCCATCCACTTAAGCGTATCGGAACTCCCCAGGATATGGCTGAAATTACCTATTTTCTGTTGAGTGAGGCCTCGTCATGGATGACAGGACAGATCTTGGGAGTAGATGGAGGCATGTCTTCCTTGAAACTCAATTAATTGAATGACGACATCAAAAGAACAAGGGACTGTAGCCAAAACACAGTACGTCAATCTTTTTTGGTTTCGACGAGACCTAAGACTGAATGATAATCACGGATTACATAAGGCTCTCAAAGGATCTCATCCGGTTTTGCCAGTTTTTATTTTTGATAGGCATATTTTAGATGATTGCGATCGAAACGACGCACGAGTAAATTTTATACATAGCAGACTGGCGAAAATAAAGAAGCAACTCAATGATTTGGGGAGTGACCTCTTGATCCATTATGGAAACCCCGGAGAAGCTTTTAAAAATTGGTGCTCAAGGTATCGGGTAAAACACCTTATCAGTAATAGAGATTATGAACCTTACGGTCTTACACGCGATAAAACCATAGAGAAACTATGCGAAAAACTTGGGGTAGGGTTTCATCAATTTAAGGACCATGTTATTTTTGAAAAAGACGAAATCGTCAAGGATGATGGCCAGCCATATGTGGTTTATACCCCCTACAGTAGAAAATGGTTAGCCAGATTAGAGGCTATGGGATCCATTCCTGAATACCCCATTGCACCCAATCAAGATCGTTTTTTTTCCATTGAACCTCAGCCCATGCCCAGTCTTTCATTCATGGGTTTCGAAACCAGTAATCAAGTTGTATTACCTTACGATTACAGCCCTTCAATGGCAAAAAATTATTCAAGTCAGCGCAACTTTCCGGGCCTCAATAAAGGAACTTCAAAACTGTCGCCACATCTAAGATTCGGTAGCATTAGTATAAGAAAAATAGTACGTAACCTTCAACCTATTAAGGACATAACACTCTTGAAAGAACTCATATGGCGTGAATTTTTCATTCAGATTTTATGGCATTTTCCAAAAACCACGATAAACGCATTCAAAGTAAAATACGATCGCATTCCTTGGCGTAACAACGTCGATGAATTTGAAGCTTGGAAAAACGGTCAAACTGGCTACCCACTTGTAGATGCAGGTATGCGTGAACTTAACAAAACAGGTTATATGCATAATCGGGTACGCATGCTTGCGGCTAGCTTCTTGTGTAAGCATTTATTGATTGATTGGCGATGGGGAGAAGCTTATTTTGCCCAAAAACTATTGGATTATGAATGTGCTTCGAATGTTGGGAATTGGCAATGGGCAGCAGGAAGTGGCGTCGATGCAGCACCCTATTTTAGGATATTCAATCCAATTACGCAAGTTGAAAAGTTTGATAAGAATAAAAGCTATATCAAAAAATGGGTACCAGAATATGATTCAATAAATTATACTGCACCAATTGTCGAACACAAAACGGCTCGTGAACGCTGCCTTAGAACATATAAAACCGCCCTGAATAGCTGACACTAAAGCGCTAGGAATTCAGTTAGTCTATTCTTGTAATTTTTGCACCAATGGCCCTGAGACGCTCATCGATTTTCTGATAGCCTCTATCGATTTGCTCGATATTTTGAATAACGCTTGTTCCTTGAGCAGACAAAGCCGCTATGAGTAATGAAATCCCTGCACGGATGTCTGGAGAAACCATATTTGTGGCCTTTAGCGACGAAGAAAAATCATGACCAATGACGGTAGCTCGATGGGGATCACACAATATGATTTTGGCACCCATATCGATGAGTTTATCAACGAAAAATAAACGACTCTCAAACATTTTTTGATGGACCAAAACACTACCCTTGGCTTGCGTGCAAGTCACCAATACAATACTCAAAAGATCAGGCGTAAATCCCGGCCATGGTGCATCAGCAATGGTTAAAATAGACCCGTCCATATCTGATTGTATTTCATAAGACTCTTGTCTTGGTATGAAAATATCATCCTCACGTCTTTCTAAGGTAATGCCTAATTTTTTGAAGGTGTCTGGTATGATCCCTAAATTTTCCCAAGAAACGTCTTTAATGGTAATACTGCTTCTGGTCATCGCAGCCAAACCTATCCAACTGCCGATTTCAATCATATCTGGTAAAATCCTGTGGGTGCAACCCTCTAAGCGTTTGACTCCCTCAACTACAAGTAAATTTGACCCGACACCCTGTATCACAGCCCCCATGGATTGAAGCATGCGACACAACTGTTGCAAATAAGGCTCACAAGCGGCGTTATATATGGTGGTTGTACCTTTACTCAGTACCGCAGCCATCAAAATGTTTGCTGTTCCAGTAACAGAGGCCTGATCCAAAACCATGTAAGTTCCAGTCAGACCACTCGGCGCCTCAACGCCATAAAATCGCTCATTTTTGTTGTATCTAAAGTTTGCCCCTAATTTGATAAAACCCTCAAAATGAGTATCCAATCTTCGACGACCGATTTTATCCCCTCCTGGTCGCGGAATATAACCTCGTCCAAATCGGGCCAATAAAGGCCCTACAATCATTATGGAACCACGTAAACTACTACCCTCTTTTTTGAATAACTCACTCTCGAGATAATCTAAATCTAAATTATCAGCCTGAAAGCGGTAACTATCATTACTTAGGCGTTTTACCCTCACTCCCAAATGGGTCAAGATTGCTATGATTTTATTGACATCAATGATGTCTGGAATATTTTCGATTACTACGGGCTGATCTGTCAAAAGCACGGCGCACAGAATCTGCAATGCCTCATTCTTAGCTCCTTGTGGACGAATCTCACCGGAGAGTTCATGTCCTCCTTCAATGTGAAAAGTACCCATATGATTAAATTAATAGCGCTTTCGGCCTCTGCCAGATTTATGTGTGTTTTTTTTATAGCGATGCTTTTTGTTTTTGATGAAATCAGTCACCTCGGCTAAAACCTCATCACTATTTTTTAAATTCAAGGCCCCCTCTGACAATTCAAATAAATGATTAAATATAACCTGATCCTCAACGGTATCTTTATTCCAATTCAAAAAACTCTTTTTCATGTGATTTGCAATAGTCATGACCAAGCCATGTTTTTTATCACCATCCTCCCATTTAACGGCTACATCAATCATCCTCTTAATATTGTTTCCGTAAAACCGATATTTCGGAAAATTTTGGGGATAGGCCAGAGGATCTGGACGCTCAGATAATTCCTCCGGTGAAGGTTTGGGATAGGGTGCGTCGACTTCCAACTTAAAATCTGAAATCATAAATAGTTGATCCCACAGCTTATGTTGAAAATCAGGTACATCTCTCAAGTGTGGATTAAGATTACCCATTACAGCAATGATACTATGTGCACATTTATTTCGCTCCTCGCGGTTTTCGATTGCTACCGCCTGATTAACCATCTTTTGAATATGTCTACCATACTCAGGTATTATCAATTGTTCACGCTCTGTATTATATTCTATATTATCTACTAACATCAGGATTGTTTATCAATCAAAAAAAAATGAAGAAATTCAGTATTAAACTGAAGGTGCAAAATAATCAATTTAAAGGGAAATGACTCCCTCAACTACAGAAACTTCCTTATATTTTTGGATAATGGCCTCCGGAGAGTCCATGACTAATTCAATGGAAATACTACTATAATTGCCATTTGAAGATTCGCGCACTCGAATATCAGCTTGAAATGATTCAAAAAATTCACACACCATCTCTGACCTTCTTTTTCCGGCTGGAACGATAAATTTAAACAGATACGGTGCAGGCCATACGCGGTCATTTGCTAATTGCTCCCTCAAGCGGTTATAAAACGATTCAGATTTTTCGTTTGTCATTTAAAGATTCAGTAATTTTTAACAAAGATAGTGGAAGCCTTCAATAATAACTAACTTTGTTGAGTTCATTAAATATAAAAAATGGCAGTAAAAGTAGTGCTAACAGGTGGTCCGTCTACAGGCAAAACAACCTTGATTCATCGTTTGGACGCATTGGGTCACGATTGTAAGTATGAAATCTCGAGACAGGTCATCATTGACAATAGAAAGAAAGGTATTGAACAATTGTTTTTGACCGACCCTTTAGCCTTCAGTCAGGCCCTTTTTGAAGGTAGAAAGGAGCAATATATTATGAGCCAGAGCTCAATCCAAAATCTAGTATTTTTCGACCGTGGCTTGCCTGACGTTGTTGCCTATATGGATTATTTAAACCAACCCACTCCATCTTTATTTTTAAAAGATTTGTATCGTTATCCATACGACGTCGTTTTTATTTTACCGCCATGGAATAATATTTATGTTCAAGACAATGAACGTTATGAATCTTTTGAACAAGGACAGACCATCCATAGATTTTTGACTAAATGGTACAAAAATTTAGGTTACAAACCCATTGATGTCCCAGAAGGGACTGTAGATGCTCGTATCAATTTTATAATAAGTCATTTACCAAAATGAATATTGAAACAGCTGAAACCATACTCCTTAAATATTGGGGATATTCTGAAATAAAACCTTCACAAGCGGATGTTATTAACAACCTAATTGATGGTAGAGATTGTTTGGCAATTTTACCCACAGGCAGCGGCAAATCAATAACATATCAGATTCCAAGTTTAATGAAGGAAGGCTTTTGTGTCGTGGTTACGCCCCTATTAGCACTTATGGAAGATCAAGTCCGTGACCTGAAGTCCAGAAATATCAAAGCTATTGCTCTGTCCGGATCACAAAATATAGATGAAATGATTCGAATATTTGATTTGTTTCGTCACGGGGAATACAAATTTCTTTATTTAGCTCCAGAACGACTTAATCAAAATCTGGTTATTGATTTTTTAAGAAAAGCGAAAGTTAATCTGTGGGCCATAGACGAAGCCCATTGTATTGCTCAATGGGGATTTAATTTTCGCCCCTCTTATCAAAAACTCGCTATTTTACGCGACCTTCATCCCGCCATTCCAATTTTGGCCTTAACCGCCACAGCGACAGAGCAGATAACCACCGAAATCATTCAAGCACTTAGGCTCAAATCACCGGAATTGATTAGTCGCCCGATGATCAGACACAACATAGAAATACATATTGAAAAAAGAGAGGACAAGACTGATAGAATTCAGGCCATAGCCAAAGCGCAAAATAGTAATGGAATTATCTATGTTCCATCAAGAAAATTGAGTGAGAATTTGGCCAATACCCTTTCTTCATCAGGCTTGGAATGTACCTTTTTTCACGGAGGTATGGATCAAAAACAAAAGCAAAAGGCACTCGATGAGTGGATAAAAAACCCGCGGCAAATCATGGTGGCCACCAATGCCTTTGGAATGGGTATCAATCATCCTCGTGTTCGCTTTGTGATCCATACGCATATACCAGATTCTATCGAGAGTTATGTACAAGAAATGGGTAGAGCTGGACGAGACGGAATGAAAGCTCAAGCGTGGCTAATTTATCAACAAAATGATTTGGATCAATTTAATCGACGTAAAAAAGGACAACGCATCAATCAAAGCCAACTCACAAAATTTTATCGGCACCTGAATAACTACTTTCAAATCGCTTATGCAGAGGGAAAAGGACAGACTTTCGGATTACAGCTCAGTAATTTTTGCACCGTATATCATTTAAATCCCCTACAAAGCCTGGCAGCACTAAATATGTTAGATCGTTTAGCAGTCATCCAACTAAAGCGCCAATTAGGCATTAAGACGAAATTGCGGTTTGTAGTAAAAAACGAAGAGGTCAATCAAGTATTTGAAACTAATGAAATAGTTGGGCTGGTTGGACGCAATATATTAAGATTGTACGGTGGTATTTTTCAAAATAAAATAGGTATTGACTTAAATCGTTTAGCCAGAAAAACCGGAATTCCGGTCTCAAAAGTAAGGGATGCTATAACTTGGATGGAAAAACAAGCAATGATCGAGCAGGAAGAATTTCAAACGGATTTGCAAATAACGCTTTTAGTGCCAAGAGAGGATGATCGCACCATAATTCCTTATGCACAGATTATCGATAGGTACGCACAGCGCATTATTGAACAACAAAAAAATATAATACAATTAGTGCTATTAAAAGATCAATGTATTAAAAAATGCATCAGCCAATATTTCGGTCAAATACTAACTAGTGATTGCGGTATGTGCAGTATTTGCCTCGGCAAAAAACAATGCATCGACCTTACCAGCGCTGACGCAATCGCAGTAATTATAATGTCTCTGCTTAAGGATCAAAGTTTAACCCTCTCAGAGCTTAGAGAAAATATTACCTTTGATCCTGCGGATGTCGACGCAGTTTTAACTCATCTGTGTGACAACAATCAAATCGGTATCGATGCCGTAAATCGTTATTTCATCCATCCATGACTTCATTAAATATTATTTTCATGGGAACTCCAGAATTTGCTGTGGGCATTCTAGAATCCATAATTGCAGGACCTCACAATGTGCTCGGGGTAATCACTGCAACAGATAAGCCCGCCGGGCGTGGACGAAAGCTCAAACCCAGTCCTGTGAAAATTACAGCCCAAAGCCATCAGATAACCATTTGGCAACCTGAAAATCTAAAAGAAACCACATTCATCGATGCAATGAAAATGCAAAAGCCAGATTTATTCGTTGTAGTCGCGTTTAGAATGCTGCCAAAGGTGGTTTGGAGTATTCCAAAGATGGGCACATTTAACCTACACGCCAGTCTTTTACCCGAATATCGTGGTGCTGCGCCAATCAATTGGGCTATCATCAATGGCGAATCCCTGACGGGTATAACCACTTTTTTTATAAATGAACAAATTGACACGGGGCACATTATTGATCAAACATCTTGTGCTATCGATGAGAAGGAAACAGCTTCTGAATTACACGATAAACTTTTGAATTTAGGCAAGCGCTTAGTTGACAAAACTTTAAACAGTATCGCATTGAAAAAAATTAAGCCAATAGCACAAGATACCTCAAAGCAAATTAAAACTGCACCTAAACTTAATGCTGTCAATACCCGCATTGACTGGGCAAAACCCGCCGTCGAAATCGAACGACTTATAAGAGGACTAAATGCCTATCCCGCGGCATGGAGCATTTGGCCTTCCCCTAAAGGAGCGCTAAAAATAAAAATCTACTCTGGAGATGTTACCTCAAAGATCAGTTCAAAACCGGGTAAGTTAGTTTGGGACAAGAAGAACCTATGGGTACATACAGCAGATTTTCAAATAGCCATAACCCAATTACAGTTTCCCGGCAAGAAAAAAATGAAACCTCAAGACCTTTTAAATGGGTTTGACTTTGGTTTAACAGACATGTTCGTGTAAGCCCCTGGATTTACTGTATTTCTAAAATTTGAATCCTAATGTTTGTAGTTTATCAACAATGAGCTTGATTTATTAACAAAAACCGCGTTTTCCTGCGTGTTTCCTTGCATGGCTGGATTAACCCGTTAAATTTGTATAACTATTATATGCAAGTATAACCACAATTTTAATTTAAATTTTATTATATGAACAAATCTGATTTAATCGACGCAATGGCTGCAGACGCTGGTATCACAAAAGCAGCAGCTAAAAAAGCATTAGAATCTTTCTTAGGTAATGTAGGGGGATCATTGAGAGGCGGAAACCGTGTTTCACTAGTAGGATTCGGTTCTTGGTCAGTATCAAGACGTGCTGCAAGAGAGGGAAGAAATCCTCAAACTGGAAAAACTATTCAAATCGCTGCTAAAAATGTAGTTAAATTCAAAGCGGGTTCTGAATTATCAGACAGCGTGAATTAATTATTTCGGTGAATAAAACCTAACCCTGTCTTAGGCAGGGTTTTTTTATACCTTTAATTAACCTAGTTGGAGATTATTATTTTTATGCTTAGTTTTAAGTTGTGTCATTTAATCCACATAATATACCTTCCAAAGGACTTTTGCTCATCGCAGAGCCTTCAATCATAGGCGATTTATCGTTCAACCGATCGGCTATATTACTTGCTGAACATAACGACGAGGGATCTATTGGCTTTATTTTAAATAAACCACTTCGATATGATCTTAATGATTTAGTCCCAGATGTAAATCCAGTAATTCCAGTTTTTAATGGCGGCCCTGTAGAGCAAGACAATCTATATTTCATTCATAATGCCCCACAGATAATAGATAACAGTATTGCAATCGACTTTGGTATATATTGGGGCGGTGATTTTAAGCAAATCATTCATTTACTTAATGCAGGGCTTTTAACGACAAATCAGATTCAGTTTTTTCTTGGCTATTCTGGCTGGGGGCCCAAACAATTAGAGGAGGAGTGGTCAGAAAACAATTGGCTGGTTATGCCTAATGATTTACATCAAGAACAGATCTTCAAGACCGATCAAAATTATTGGCGAAATACTATGAATTCGCTGGGAGGCACCTATGCCATGTGGGCCAACGCTCCCGAAAACCCGGCCATGAATTAAGCTCTAGACGGAGAAATGTACTCATTTAGCTCATAGCACAAGTTTGCTGCGTGATCGTCATTAAATTTCTTTTTTCGGTACTGCGATATGGGCTGAATGCCATTAATCACATTAGTCAAAAAAATCTCATCTGCCTTTTGCAATTCGAATGGCGAAATAGAATCCTCGATTACAATATAATCGGGATGCTTTGATAAAATTTCTAGAATAGTCCCTCGCATGATACCCTTAAGGCAACCGTCAGCTAAAGGAGGGGTTTTGATTTTGTAATCCTTGATCATAAACAAATTACCGCTGATACCCTCTACAACTTTTTTTTCATGATTTAATAAAAGACAACTGTCATAATCGTTTTCTCTAGCATAAATACCTGCTAAAATATGCGTCAATTTATTATTTGATTTTAACTGTTCAAGCTGGCCATTATTTACGTAATGATCTTTAAACAAATCTACCACAAATGGACTTTTGTTCAATCGATATTCCGAGTGTTCCAGGTGGCTCATGAAAATTGCAAAACTCACTTTTTCAGCAGTAGGCGTATACAATCCTCCCCAATCGCGCCAAACCAAAATCTTGATTCGGTACGCAGCGGACAGATCCTGCCGAATTAATATTTTATTGATTTCCTTTTGGAAAAATTCAGGGGTCCAATACATGGGTATTTCCATGCGTATCAATCGCATGGAGGCCATCAATCTGAAGTAATGTGCCTCGGCAAATAAAACTCTTCGTCCCACTACCTTTAGGGTTTCAAATAAGGCATCACCATAATGTAAGCCTCTATTAAATAGACCCTTATTTATTTCAGATTGGTCCTTTATTTCTCCGTTAAAATTTATCATAAAAAAGCCACCCATTTAGGTGGCGTAAAGATACGTTAAAACCATTCTAGGCACTCCCTAAAATCTGCTTGAGATTCGAAATCATATTATCCCAAAGCATTTTACCCTCTTCTACCTCATCTTGTTCGGCAAAATCAGTAATCATTAGAGACACGTCTTTCGTTATATCATCAACCTGAATACGCATTTCAAAAAAGTAATCGGTATCCTCATCATCAATCCATCTAAATTTAATCCGCTCACCGCTTTTTTTAGCCAGTAAAGTCGCTTGCTCCTCACTGCCCTCCCAAATGAATGTAAATAGCTCCCCGCGTGAATTAACATTATCTGCATACCACTCACTCATTCCTGAGGGGGTAGAAATGTACTGGAATAACAAAGATGGAGATACGTGTATCGGAAATTCCATCTCGTATTTTACTTTACTCTGCATTTAAAGATATTTAGGCTGTAGGCAATATAAATATTAATTCTATCTTGCCAAAAACTGTTCGAGCATTTTTATTTAAATTTTTCTTCTTGTACTTTCCAACTATCAGCAGCGATGCAACTTAAAAGTAAAAATAGATAGAAAAAATAGTTTTTGAATAATCACTCTACCCTAGCCCATTTTATTGTTGGAGTATTTGCCATCCCTTAATTTGTTTCTATATTTGCAGCCACTTTAATCTCAACCGAGATATGGCGAGGTAGCTCAGCTGGTTAGAGCGTCGGATTCATAACCCGGAGGTCGGGAGTTCAAGTCTCCCTCTCGCTACTAAAACAAT
>MDTG01303506.1_pt1 | contig 23896 bp, 26 predicted proteins | sample 811421 | NCBI WGS metagenome assembly MDTG01 (sample SAMN05326645, study PRJNA326480) | marine metagenome | isolation source: seawater | place: Pacific Ocean: South East | collected 2011
AGCTAAGCAGGATCGAACTGCTGACCTCCTGCGTGCAAGGCAGGCGCTCTCCCAGCTGAGCTATAGCCCCACATTCCTAAAATACAGGATGCTTAAGTCTTGCGTCTCAAGCGGGGTGAACTTTAAATATTTTTACATATTTGGTCAAGTATTTTTTTTAAAATGTTCGAATTTTTACTCTATTGTTTTATTTTTGGTAGACTAAAGCGCATTCACTGTACAAGGCTTATCCAATAATGAAAAAAATAGCATGGCTTTTGGTTGTTTTACTTACCGGTTGCGCAAGCCAAGGAGAAGCACCTCCATTTGAAATTAATAATAAGCAGTTTTATGAAAAAAATGACGACCAAGGCAATAAAATTTTTGCCTATGTGGTGTCAGTTAAAGCACAAGGAAGACAGCCAATTAACCTTGATAAGCCAATGACACGCAGGCAGTTTAAAGACTTTGCCGAGCAAGAAGTATTTGAAGAATCGAGCAACTTAAAACTTATGCTCGAAGATCAAGCGGTCGAATTATTAAATAAAGAACTTAAAGAACGGAAGTACTGCGACGATAAACACGTTATTGACGAAGTATTATGGCGTGATTTAAGTGTGCAATTACGAGGACGTTGTTTGTAAATGTATGCAGATAAAAATAAGTTAGCTGCTACGCTAGCTCAATTAGATATTAACTATGATGTGATTGAGCATCCACCGTTACATGGTAGTTTAGATGCCGATAAATTTATGCTCGATAGACCGGGCACACGATTAAAAAACCTGTTTTTACGAGATAACGAAGGCAAGCGGCATTTTTTAGTGATCACTGCCCATGACAAGCAGCTTGACTTAAAAGCCATTGCTCAGCAGCAAGGGTTATCTCGTTTAGGATTTGCATCTGATGAGCGGTTAGCGCGTTATCTGAAAGTGCCACCGGGCTGTGTTTCTATGCTGGCACTTTTAAACGACAAACAAAATAATGTTACCCTTTGGCTAGACCAAGAAATTTGGTTCAACGAGCTTTTTCATTGTCACCCTTTTGAAAATACCGCAACATGGTTGATGAAAAAAGATGACTTAGAGCTATTTTTTGCAAGTACCGGGCATCAGCCTCGTATCGTATTTCTTCCAGCCAAATAAACTAAGCTTAAACCCACTAAGCAAACTAAAAGTAGCACGGTCATAAAGGCAACTTGGCCGTGTTGCTGATATACCAGTCCAGGCAATAACGAACCGAGTGCGCCACCGCTGTAATAAAACGATACATAACCCCCATTGGTGACACTTGCAGGTGCACTGCTGATTTTATTTACTAATGGCGCCGCACTTGAGTGGATCACGAACATTGCGCCACAAAAGCCGGTAAAAGCAATAACAAAAAGTATTAACTGCTGACTCATCAGTAGCACCATGGTCAGACTGTAGAATACAAATACCCAAGTTAATAAACGCCAAGGTGTTGATGACTTTCGTAACAGCCAAGGTGTAGCTATGGATGCGAGTGCACCAAGCAAGTAACCGCTGTAAACCAGCCCGATATCTCGGGTATTAGTGATAGCAAAACTGTCTTGTAGGATGAAAGGTAAATAATTCAATAGCGCTGCAAAGCAAAAGAACATACAAAAAATCGCTCCATATAGCTTTAATACCTGCGGATCTTTTAATTGTTTTAGATACAACAGAGGCGATTTGGCTGCATGAATGCTCGCACCTTTGCTTGATTTTGGAATGGTGATTGCAAACAGTACTAACCCTAACGCAATCACATAATAAAAGCTTTGCCAGCTCAAAAAGTCAGTAAATAAGGCCGCGAGTATACGTCCAAAGTAACCGCCGACGATGGTGCTGCCAATGTATAGGGTCATATTACGCTGTAATTGGTCGGCCTGATAAGTTACACCAATATAACTGGTCATGGCTGTGAGAGCCGCTGGGAGAGTGAGCCCTTGAATAAAGCGAACCAGTAATAGCAATTCAAAACTAGGTGCTAAGGTAAAAGCGACACAGCTTATTGCTAGCACAAACATAGCAATCTTTAAAATTGTTAACGGATTTCGTTTTGCTAAAAACAAGCCATACACTAAAGGGGCGATAGCCAATGGCAGCATGGTCGCTGTCATTAAGCTACCTGCAGTGGCTGGCAATACAGAAAAATAGTTGGCAAATAATCCAAGCAAGGGTTGTGGGGCGTATAAAACAAAGAAAATAAATACAGAGCAAAGTAACAAATGTCGCAGCTGCATTTTAAGCTCCCGAGAGGAAAAGCCCTAGCTTATCGGGTACAGGGTTTTTTACAAGTTCAAAGGCGACTAAAATTATAAATCTTGCGTTAAATCAATATGTCATGATTTCATCGCGTGTTAATCTCACTGCAATATACTCGATTGCTGTGAATCAAGTGGGCTCAGTACTGTTATTTGTTGGCAGAGCTGATTAAAATAACCCTAATACGCATTAATAAATTGGAATTTCGTCATGGGTTCATTACAAGATCAATTACTTAAGGCTGGCCTTACTACGTCACACAAAGCTAAAGTAGCCAAAACAGAGAAGCGCAAGCAGCAAAAGAAGAAAAAGAAAGGCGCAACGAGTAATCCTAGCGATCTACAAAAACATATAGAGCAAACTAAGCTAGAGCAACAGAAAAAAGCTGATGAGCTTAATCAAGCGCGTTTAGAAGAGCAGAAACAACGTGAGCAAGTGGCTCGCGTTAAGCAGATTTTAGAGCATCACAATCAAGAAGAGATCCGTGGAGATCGTACATTTAACTTCACTTATCAAAATAAAGTGAAAGAGCTCGAAGTAAACGAAAAAACACAGAAGGCCCTAGCTGGTGGCCGTTTAGCAATTTGTGTTTTAGAAGGCCAATTTTTTGTACTGGAAGACGAACCAGCACGAAAAGTCGCTGAAGTCAGCGAAGATTATATAGTGTTCCATGTTGAGCCTGAAGATAAGCAAAAGGATGAAGATGATCCGTATGCTGATTTTGAAGTGCCTGATGATTTAATTTGGTAGTTATTGTTTCGATTGCCATTACAATTTTCGGGTGCAATATTGTTAAATCATGGTCTACACTAAAGAAAATGTTTAATAACCCGTCAAAAAAGAGAAGATACAAATGAGCAAGATCACGAAAATTTTATGTGGGGCTGGCATTGCAATGGCTGCAAGCCTATCTTTTAATACTATGGCTGCCGATGGTGCAACACTTTACACAGCTAAGCTTTGTCAAACTTGTCATGGTGCAGAAGGTAAAGCACCTATCATGCCTCAGTACCCTAAGTTAAACGGTCAAAATAAAGAGTACTTACTAGCCCAAATGAAAGATATCAAATCAGGTGCGCGTAGTAACGGTATGACTGCTGCAATGAAAGCGATGGTTGCAAATGTATCTGAAGAAGAAATGTCTGCAATTGCTGATTACTTATCGCAAGTAAAATAAGCGCTAATTGAGTGAAAAAGGCCACATCAATTGATGTGGCCTTTTTGTATCAACTATTGATCATCCATTAATAGTAATTTAGACTTCTATACATCTATTTGTGCAGTGTCACATATACAAGGTTTTCCATGTTTGACTTACCAAAACTCGATTTAAAAAATAAAGTATCTGAACAAGAATGGCAGCTACGTGTTGATCTAGCTGCATGCTATCGTTTAGTTGATCATTTTCGATGGGGTGATTTAATTTACACCCACCTATCGGCGCGTTTACCAGGCACAGATCACTATTTAGTTAATGCATTTGGTTTAAGTTTTGACGAAGTGACTGCATCAAATCTTGTGAAGGTAGATTTAGCTGGTAATATTCTTGATGACACGCCGTTTAAAATTAATCCGGCAGGTTTTACCATTCACAGTGCTATTCATGAAGTACGTGATGACGCTCACTGTGTAATTCATTTACATACAAAAGAGACCATTGCCGTTGCAACGCAAGAAAAAGGCCTGTTACCACTAAGCCAATACTCAATGTTCTCATTACCATCATTGTCTTATCATGGCTACGAAGGGTTAGCGGTAAACAGTGACGAGAAAAAGCGTTTACAGGATGACTTAGGCACCACTAATCACATGCTATTGGTTAACCATGGTGGCTTAACCGTGGGACCAACAGTAGGTGATGCCTTTATGCGCTTTTATGATTTGCAGCGCGCCTGTGAAATTCAATTGGCTATTCAAGCCAGTGGTCAAACGGCAATCCCAGTACCACAACCTATTATCGATAATATTTATAATCAAGCGAATGTCGTGCATAGCGGCAGCACCGGTGGCCAGTTAGCTTGGCCTGCAATGCTACGTAAAGCTTATCGTCTTGATCCTAGTTTTGCTCAGTAAGGAGTAGCCATGAAAGTTAATCGCGTCGAAGTGTTCGATATTCATTGTCCAGAAAGACCAGCTTGGACACCTGTTTTTGTGCGTATTCACACTGATGAAGGTATTAGCGGTGTGGGGGAAGCGGGTCTTGCTTATGATTTAGGTCATAGCGCAGCAGCGGCAATGATCAAAGAAATGGCTGATGCCTTTTTAATTGGTCATGACCCATTTCAAACAGAAAAACTGTGGTCACGAATGCTACGCGAAAGCTTTTGGGGTTTAGGTGGTGGTCCTGTTGTGTATGCAGCAATGAGCGCCATTGATACTGCGCTTTGGGATATAAAAGGTAAAGCATTAGGTTTACCTGTTTATCAGCTATTAGGCGGTAAAGTTAACGATAAGCTACGTACTTACGCATCACAATTACAGTTTGACTGGGACAGCGAATTTAAAGCGCTTGTTCACCCAGAAGAATACGCAGAAGCAGCGCTTAAGGCGATGGCTGAAGGTTATGATGCGGTAAAAGTTGATCCAATTCAGTACGATAAAAACGGCAATACTTATTATGATCGTACTAACATTATTTCTCGTGCAGAAATGAAGTTATATCGTGCGCGTATGCAAGCTATTCGTGAAGCGGTCGGTGACGAAGTTGATATTATTTTTGAATGTCACAGCTTACCAGGTGCGACATCAGCAATTCAAATAGGTGAGATTGCTGAAGAGTTCGATTGTATGTATTACGAAGAGCCAGTGAACTACTTAAATCATTCATTACATGCAAAAGTTGCCGACAAAGTTGCCGTGCCAATTGCGGGCGGTGAACGTTTGTATAATCGCTGGGGTGTGCGTCCATACCTAGAAGATCAAAGTATTGATGTACTACAGCCAGACTTAGGTCTATGTGGTGGTTTCACCGAAACTAAAAAAGTGTGTGATTATGCAGATATTTTCGATGTGCGCATTCAAGCTCACGTGTGTGGTGGACCAGTAGCAACCGCAGCTTCGTTACACCTAGAAACCGCAATTCCTAACTTCTTAATTCACGAACATCACACCTATGCGATTAAAAAGTGGAACCGTGAGTTATGTATTCAAGATCCACAGCCTAAAAATGGTTTCTTCCAAGCATCAGAAGAGCCAGGGATCGGTATTGAGCTGAATGACGAAGTTGTTATGCGCTCACAGCGTGTTGAGATTAAGTAACAATCGATAATACTATTAAGTTAAATATTATATATAAAAAGCCCGTAAGGGCTTTTTTTATATTTACTTTTTAGGTTGAAATTAATCAACCGCTTTGCATTTAACCAAAGGCAGTGGCTCGGTTGCTTTGCTGTCTAAGTGACGAACAAAACACATTTGGTTTTTTATTAACAGCTCAAAACGTTCAGGCATATCTGGGTAAGACCCATGGTTGGACTTCTCTGGTATAGCAGCGTTATTCAAGCTTTCAATAACAAGTATGCTGCTATTGATAAACGCATCTTCGGCTACGTTAACAGGCTTACTGTGCATTAGCCTTGCTATGCCAAGTGCTATTAGCTGACTTTGCGGCTCTGTTAGCCGTGCATGTTGTAGTTTTGGAGTGGGTTCTTGCTTAGAACTACAGCCAAATAAGACACTAACTAGTAAAAGGCTGGTAATAGAGGCTTTCATTAATACTCCTGAACAAGCAAACAGATTTTAGACTTGATGCTTGTTCGCTTTATAAGTTTTAACTTTATTGAATATAGCTATTTTTTAAACAATTTGATAGATTTCACGGGCGTTTTTATAGCTTAGTTTTTGCCATAAACTCTGCTCGGAGCACAATGAGTGATAGTGATGCCAACAGTTTTCGTAACTGGTATTTATTTGGCAAACAGGGAAATTACTTGCAAACATCACACGATGTTCACCAAAGTACTTAACTAAATTATTAACCAGCCAAAGGTGTTTGTTTACGGCTATTTGCGTGAATTCTAAGCCTGAGAACTTTATCGCGATATTATCGCAGTGGCTGAGTTTAATGATTGCTTCAAGCCATGTTTTCTCATCACTAATAAAGCCTAAATGATTAATAACCACACGTAATGATGGCAGGGCTGTGCAATACTTAATAAGCTGCTCAGTTGTCTGCATGTTTTCAATTTCAAACTGTGCTTCAAAGTGTAAATTTTCGCCTGCGAGCATGGCTAGGTTGTCTTGGCAGTGAGGAGTTAATAAGCGCTTGGCTTCATCACCTTCGGTTATATCGCGAATACCAACCAAAGATGGATGATCTAACTCATTGAGTGACGCTTCAAAGTGTTTGGTAGATGCGTCAATCACACTGTAGCTGATTGCTCGATAGGGAATGTCATTTAAATGCGTTGCAAGCCAATTAAGCTCATTCACTGGCGCTTGATTATCAAAGCCAGCTTCAATATGCACCAAGGCTTCTAGTTGAAATGGACAAGCGGCTTTAAGTTCTGAGCTAGTAATTTGCTTTTTAATTTTATCTAGATTTGGCCAAGAGGGGGGATTGCTACCTTGTAGCCAAGTGTATTGACCCTCAGTGAGGTTAAAAAAGTGCACATGGGGGTCAATTATTTTGTCGCTCATTGCGTGGTGTATCCACCATCAATACTTTGTAAGCTACCAGTAATAAAGCTCGCTTCTGGGCTTATTAAAAAGTTCACCAAAGCAGCAATTTCTTCTGGTTGACCTAAACGCCCTAGCGGTTGCAGCGCGGCTTCTTCAGCAACAACCTCTGCTTTATCGGCACCACTGCGTTTACAGTAGGCATCAATCGCATTATGAAACAGTGGTGTTTCTATTGTACCCGGACACACTGCGTTAGCACGAATATTAAACGCGGCATAATCGAGTGCTGTCGTTTTTGCCATGGAAGCTAGCGCGTGCTTGGTTAGGTTATAAGCAAACGAGTTTGGTTTGCCAATAATTGCCTGATCAGAGGCAACCAACACGATACTGCCGCTTTGCTGGATTTTCATACTAGGTAATACGGCTTGAATTGCTGCATAGGCACCTTTCACATTGAGCGCAAACAGGGCATCAAACGTTGCTTCATCGGTGTTTTCAATGTTGGCACTTAGATGACGACCCGCATTAGAGATTAAGGCATCGACACGGCCCGTCTGTGCAATGATATCGGTGATAACCGATTTCACCTGCTGAGTATCACTGACGTCACAGTGGTGATAATTGCCCTCAGACGGGGTGATATCTAAGTTGTAAACGGTGTATGCTTCACGTTCTAAACGCTCTACTATAGCTTTGCCTATGCCTTTACTGCCACCTGTGACAATTGCAACGTTTGTCATCATTTACCCTTAGTGGCTGTGGCCACAACCGCCTTCACCGTGCACGTGGCCGTGTGATAATTCGTCGGCTGTTGCTTGGCGAACATTGACTACTTCAACATCAAATGTCAGGGTTTTACCTGCAAATGGGTGGTTTAAGTCACAATCTGCATTGAAGCGACCCACTTTAACGATAGTCACTTGGTGACGGCCTTGGTTAGAATGAACAATAGCAGTCATACCTGGCTTCCACACTTTTGTGTTGCCTTGTAAGTGCTTAAGTGGAATACGTTGGATTAGGTTGTCAACGCGCTCACCGTAAGATTCGCTAGGCTCAAGTGTTACGCTGAAGTTATCACCAGCTGCTTTACCTTCAAGCGCTTTTTCAAGACCCGGAAGCATGCCTTCAGTACCATGGATATATGAAAGTGGCTCGCCATCTTTACTTGATTCGACTTGCTCGCCTGCTTCACTAAGTGTGTAGTGAAATTCAACCACTGCGTCTTTACTGATTTGCATGTTATTTCTCTTTAGAATTTAAAATATAGGCGGTGATTTTACGCTAACCGTTAAGACTGAGCAATCAAGGCTTTTTCAACGAGCCTTCTATTCTTGACAGCATGGCTTCACTGGTTGGCGTTTGTCGCTCTGCAGGTTTTGCTTGCGGTAAGTGAAGTGTCAAAATCGTGCCTGGTCTTAATATGCTGGTGGCACTCAGTTTATTCCAAGTTGCAATGTCTTTGTGTGGCACGTCGTATAATTGGCTGATACTCCAAATTGAGTCACCTGGCTTTACTAGGTAATCAACCGCAATGGTTGCGATAGTTTCTTCATGCTGTTCGAGGTAGGGGCTAATATTGTAATCAACCAGTAATGATTCTGGCATGGTTTGTGGCTGTGATAAACGCAACTGCTCACCTACTTTGATTAGGTTGCTTGTTTTGCTATTGAGTGCTTTTAGATCCTTTACAGACATATTAAAGCGTCTAGAAAGACTGTAAAGAGTATCGCCTTTTTGCACTATATACTCACCAGCAAAGTTATTGCGAAACAATTTGCTTTGTAATAGCGTACGCTGGTCAAGAGGCAATAGCAGGGTATGTGGACCATTCGGGGAGCTTTGGTTTTTTAAATATCCTGGATTTAATTTATGGAGCTGGTTATGTCCCACGCCAGATAAGTTAGCTATTACTGAAAAATCAAACTGCTGGCCAACATCAAACTCAGTAGTGAGTGCTTTATTAACCAATTTAGGCCGTTTTAAGCCTTGCTCAGGATGTTTCAGTAAATAACTTAGTGCTAATAGTTTAGGAATATAATCGGCAGTTTCTTTTGGTAAAGATAACGACCAATAGTCAGTTTTTTTACCTATTTTTTTATTCTTTTCAATGGCTTTTTTTACACGTCCCTCGCCACTGTTGTAAGCGGCAAGTGCATGTAACCAGTCACCATCAAAGCGCTTGTGTAAGTAACTTAAATAAGCCAAAGCGGCATCGGTTGAGGCGAGAATATCTTGGCGTCCGTCATACCATTGATCGCTTTGTACGCCAAAATGATAAGCTGTTGCGCCAACAAGTTGCCAAACACCTACAGCATTCTTTGATGAGCTTACTGTCGGTCTAAAATCACTCTCGACAAATGGCAGCAAGGCCAGCTCCATAGGTAGCTTTTGTTGTTCGATCCGTGTCACGATATGATACAAGTAAGGTGCTGCACGTTTGTTTACTTTTATGAGGTAATGAGGCTGTTTTAAATACCATTTTACACGTGCAGAAGTATGCTTATTAGTTTGAAAGACGAGTGTTAAATTGTTGGCGATATGCTGCCAAAGATCGTTCGAACGAGGTGTTGGTAACGGAGTGTCACCAGCTGGCAGTGGCGCAACTGTAGCGGGTGGTTCAACAGCCGTTGAAGCCACATAGTCACTAGTTGCTTGCTGGGTTGCTAAGTCGGGCTCATAATGGTTAAAAACCGCTGGCCTTTCCCGCTCATCTGTTTTCTGCTGAGTTAGTTGGCATCCCTGTAGACCAATAACTAAGCTCAGCCAAAGTAAATATCTCAAACTTACTCGAGCCATATAATAAAATCCTTTTACTATTTTAGCTCTATTTTGACAACTTGCTCTGTTTTAGTCCAGCCTCTAGAAACATAGAGAAAGCCCTTTCACCTATTTCATCAAGCTGATATTGCTGTTTTATCTCGGCAGGAAAAAGCGGAATTAATTCACTAACTGATTTATCTGGCGCTGATTTTGTCATCTCTTTAATCGTTTTTAAAAACCTTAAAGGGAGCGCAAGATCTTGTGGCGATAGTGGCTTGCCATGACCAGGTAAAATAGTTACGAGCGTGGTATTTTTTTGAATATCTTGCAGTACTGTGATCCAGCTAGTAAAGGTACCATGCCCGGGGTAGGGTAAGCTGTCGACTATATCTGCGCCTAACAGAACGCGGCCTTGATCTGCACTTAAAGTAAGATCGCCTTTAGTGTGCGCTTGGTAAGGTGTAATAACTACGGGATAATCACCAAGGTCTAGCTGTGTTGATTCAGTAATGCTAATAGCCGGCGGGTTTAAGGTTAACTCCCGCCAGCGAAATAAACGTTTTTTAGCAAGTTCTAGTTTGTCGCGCCAAATCACTTGTTGATCTTCTGGTTGATTGGCAAGGCGTTGATAGCTCAGCTCTATGCTTTTTTCATAGCCATCTAATTTATCAGTTAATGCTTGCTGCATGGCGACAAACTCAGTTTCTACTTGCTGATGAACTATCAGTTTGGCTTTAGGGAATTCAGCCTGTAAAACCGCTAATCCTAGTAGATGATCATCATGATAATGACTGGCCACTAAATAACATAATGGTGTTTTTAGGTGTTCTTTTAGCTGCTCTGCGAGCATTTCTACTTCGGCAAAGTTACCGCTGGCATCAAACATTAAGGCGCACTCTTTACCTTCAATTAGCACTTGATTCGAATCGTAAAAGCGCAGTTTATTTTGTTGTTGAAGAAATTGAATTTCGGGAGTGATGCTATGCCAGCTAACGCTTGATTGGGCGCTATAGCTTACAAAAAGACAGATCAAAAAAGCACAAAATCGCATGGTGTTCCGCTCGAATAATAGTCAGTGCAGTTGATTGTAAACAAAAAAAGCGCTGGATGCGCTTTTTTCTAAATACTAAGATGTTGGCTGAGCTTATCTATTAGTTTGTCATGTTGTTGCTCTTGTTCTGCTTGTTGCGATTTAACTTCGAGTAATTCATGACTTAAATGTAATGCGGCCATCAGCAGGGCTTTTTGGTCATTTCGAACCGATGAGCGTTGTTTCATTTGCTCCACTAAGTCATTCAAATTTTGTGCAGCAGCAACTAGGGCGTGCTCTTGCCCTGGTGGGCAAGAGAACTCATGTTCTTTACCTAGTAGCTCTACGCTGACCCGCTGACTTTGTGGGCTGCTCATTAGCTAGCCTGTTGTACGCTTTGTAATTTCTCAAGCAGGCCTGTTAGTGTACTGCTTGCATCTTTTTGCTTCTCTTCGTTTTCTAGCACTTCAAGTTGCAGAGTTTCGTTCTCATCTAAAAGCTTAGCTGTTTGCTCTTGTAGGCTTTTAACTTCGCTTTCAAGTTCGCTATTGCGAAGGATTAATTTGTCGATCAGTTGTTCGAGTTGGGAAAGAGTTTCGTTATTCATAAATGCGCTCATAAAACTGTGGTTATTGTCATGCAAATGTAAAGGAAAGTGTCTTGATATGCCAGCATTTACGGCTGTTTTAGCGTATTTTTATTTATTATTAAGGCTTAATTCAGCGTAATGGCTTTTTTATTCATTTATGGTTCATGGAATAGCCTGAACTTAGGATCATTTGTTGTTTATCATGTACAATAAAACTATTCATTTTTAACGCAGTTTGCATCTGGCGAATTATAAATATGCTTAGTTATCGACACTCTTTTCATGCGGGTAACCCTGCTGATGTGCTAAAACATCTTGTTCTAGCTGAAGTACTTAAATACCAAACAATCAAAGATAAGCCACTTGATTATGTAGACACGCACTCAGGTGCTGGTTTTTTTGAACTTGCAGGCAGTGACGCACAAAAAACACAAGAATATTTAGAGGGTATTGCTAAGCTTTGGCAGCATAATAGTGAGCATGATGCACTTAATGAATATATTGAGCTAATTAAATCATTTAACCAAAACGGTAATTTAGATTTTTACCCAGGTTCGCCAAAAATTGCCGAGCACTTTTTGCGTCGCCAAGATAACGGTTGGTTTTTTGAGTTACACCCACGAGATCTACAATTACTGCAAGACAATATGAAAGGTAAACGTTCTATTCGTGTTCGTGGCGAAAACGGCTTTCAAGGCTTAGTTGGTTTGTTACCTCCAGCGTCACGTCGAGCTTGCGTGCTTATTGACCCTCCATACGAAATTAAAAACGACTACGATACGGTCGTTAACACTCTTGTTAAGGCGCATAAACGCTTTGCAACTGGAACGTACATGATTTGGTATCCGGTTGTTGACCGTGAACGAATCGATAGAATGGAAGCGGGTTTAATTGCATCGGGTATGCGTAACATTCAGCTTTTCGAGCTCGCAACAGAGGCCGATACTGACGTTCATGGGATGACAGCGTCGGGTATGATAGTGATTAACCCACCATGGAAATTAAAGCAAACAATGGATGCGGTATTACCAGAACTTGTTTCATTATTAAGCGACAGCAGTGGTTTTTATCGTAGCGAGCAATTAGTTGAAGAATAATTCTTTTTCAATACAAAAACGCCCAGCAATTGCTGGGCGTTTTTAATTTTACCGCTATTAATTCATGTAAGTAGCTGCAAAGGTCGCTAGTGGCTCGTCACTATCATCTAGCAAGGTTAGTTGCTCACCATTGATAGAGTATTTAGCAGTGGCTGCTAGTGTTGCTGACATGGCTGCTTCGATATCCATTTTTGCTACACACATTCTTTCGGTGATAGCTAATGGTTTGAAGGTCAGCATTTGCTCATTAACTTCGTAATTACCTGAGAAGTTATTACAGCCTAAGTAACCACTGGTTGAACCATCGTCTTTAAACTGCACGAAGGGTTCTTTATTTTCAACAGTGATTGTTTCACCGCTAATTGTAACTGCTTTCCAGTAGGTATTTGTTAAAGTAACATCGGGTTTTTTAGCCGATACTTTTGTCACTGTTACCTTGTAAACATCGCCCGATACATCTTCAGCAAATGGGTTATTGTGAGTGGTGCTAATGTAAAGTAATTTACCTTGATTCTCTATGCGCGCACTTACACTATAACGGTGACGGTCAGCAATTTTGCTTTCATCATATTCGAGTTCCACGCTGTATGGTGGGGCGCCGTTTAATTCAATTTCTTGTTCGCTGAGTACGTCAGCTTTGGCATCCATTTTTGAAACATCAGCCAACTGTACTTTTAATACCGAACCAGGGGGGAGCATGCTACGGTCTAAATAAGTAACTTGAGTATTTAGGGTTTTCATTGTTGATTGTTCAGCCTGTGGTGCACTTGAGTCTTCACCACAACCTGTTAATACTAAGCTGCTCCCTAAGATCATTAAACTGCATAGAGAAGCGCGTTTGAAAGATGAGATGGTATCCGAAGCCATGATTGTTTCCTTGCGTTTTTAGGGGTATGCGTCTTTGTTTTAAAGTTAGCATAAAGTTCGCTGACTTAATCATAGCTTAATTAACAAAAAATGGGCACTAGGCCCATTTTCGTCATAACGAGTCGCTTTATGAAAATAAAGCGTATTAGAGTAATCGTTACTTTTTCACGTATTTGGTGAGGATAACAATACGCTGCCCGTCAACACGACCTTCGATGTGCTCAGGGTTGCTTGTTAAACCGATATTTCTTACTGCTGTGCCACGTTTAGCAACAAGGCTACTGCCTTTAACATCAAGATCTTTAATTAGTGTTACAGTGTCACCTGCTTGAAGTACAACGCCATTACTGTCGATGTGTTTAATATCATCGTCTTCCGCAAGTGCTGTTTGTGCCCACTTTAGCGTGTCTTCTTCTAAATAAATCATGTCTAGAGCATCTTGTGCCCAGCCGTTATCAGCCGCTAAACGTTTTAACATGCGATAAGCCACTACTTGTACTGCAGGTGTTTGACTCCACATACTATCATTTAAACAATGCCAGTGGTTTGCAGTTAGATCGGCATTATTCTCAATTTGATCTTTACAAGTTTGGCAAACATAAATGCATTTATCAGAATGAGCCTCTGTAACAGGTGGCACCTCGTAAACAGATAGGTTATCTGTAGCGGTGCAAAGTTCACATTGGTTATTACTGCGTTCGATTAGTGCTTGTTCAATGCTCATAGGAGACTCTTTTTAGTTAACAAGGTAAGAAAAACAGCGCGCATTATAGCAAAAGCAGGTCCAAAGCGGAATATCCCTAATTATTGTAGGGATATGCTTTTTGTGTATTTATTGATTATGGCATCTAAGCTGCCAGAGTTTTTAAGCTCTTTAATAGCTGCATTTATTTTTGGTAGCAATAGCTGATGTTCACTACGCAGGCGAATTTTTAAGTTTCCCAGCGAATGTAAAGCGCCAAAGCCAATATCAACATTAAATTGCTCAGCCCAGTATTGTGCCGGAAGTTTGTCTATTATGACAACTTCGATACGCTGCATTTTTAATGCTTTTATTAGTTGTTTTTCAGAATGAAAATCAACGCGCTTAAAGCGATTGTCATCGTAGTAGTAATAGCCTAAGACAGTACCCACTGGCTGATTATTAATATTGTTAAGTTGCTGCCATTGAGTCACAGAGTTTTTTAAACTGACCAGGTACTCCTCAATGAGAAACAGGGTGTCTGAATAAATAAATTGCGGGTTTTGTTTTTCTGCTTGGCTTAGCCATTCAGGGCTAAGAACATCAAAGTCGATGTCTCCTTGGTGTAGGTATTTTACAGTCCTTTTTGCAGGAAGTTCGATATGCTGCACTTGAATATCAGCAAGCTGCATAACTTGCTTAATCATTTCGGGTAGGATCCCAGGGGTGTTGTTGTCGTTGATGTAATAAGGATAATAGTTCCCCGAGCCAGTAACATTGTATTTTAATACCGGTTGCTGCTCAGCAAAAACTACTGGTGAGAGCAAAAGTAAAATTAATAAAGTCGAGTTAAAAAAGTTCAATGGTCTGATTGAATACGTTTTCATGTACCTAGTTTGGTTGGGTTTTTGTTTTTTAGCAAGGTAAACATCTTTCACTATACTTATAACAATAGTAATGTGGAGATAGCCACATCTAAGTGAGAAGTAGAATGTCAGAATTAAGTATTGAAGGTAACAAAAGTCAGAGTGTGACTCAGTATATAGCACGGCAGCCAATATTTAATGCTGATAGAAGTTTGTATGCATACGAATTACTGTACAGAGAATCGAGCGACAATGTTTTTCCGGTAGGCACGAGTGATGGTCAAGCGACAGGGCGGCTGTTTTTTAATGCGTTGATGCTGATGGGGCTCGAAAAGCTAACGGGGTTTCAACCCGCGTTTATCAACCTATCAACCGACGCTATTTTGGATGACTTTCCAAAGCTGTTGCAACCACGCAGTGCGGTTATCGAAATCGTTGAACGAGCGACGAGTATTCCTAAAGTAGTGAACCGCGTTAAGCAGTTAAAGCAAGAAGGCTACTTGTTCGCTTTAGATGATTACGATGGCACTGATAAATGGCAAGATATCTTACCTTTGATGGATTTTATTAAGCTTGAAGTAACGCAGCCGATTATCAAAACCAACATGATGATCAAAAAACTAAAACGCAGCTTCCCTGATACCACTATCATAGTTGAACGTATTGAAAATTATGAAGACTTTGAGCAGTTAAAAACCGCTGGTTGTGATCTGTTCCAAGGGTACTTTTTTGCCAAACCAGAACTTTTAAGTTTTGGAAATGTTGAACCATCAAAAGTTGCCGTACTTGAATTACTCAATTGCACTGCACAAACTGATTTAAATTTTGATGCTATTCAACAACGTGTTGCTAAAGATTTAGGGCTTACCGCACGCATTTTAAAGTTAGTTAATGCGCGAGCTAGCAGCACCCAACAAACTATTCGTTCGATCTCGCAAGCGGTTATTTATCTTGGTGAAGATGCGATTAGGCAATTTGTGCGTGTATTAGCACTTAGCGAATTAGGTAATGATAAACCGCAGGAGCTGACAAAACTTGGTTTAACAAGGGCAAAATTTATCTCTTTGATGCTTGAACCAGGTGGGAAAGAGCTTGCTGAGCAAGGGTATTTGGTTGGGCTACTTTCTGTGCTTGATGCTATTTTAGATATGGAACTTGATACCATAGCAAAAGAGTTTTCGCTTGGTAGTGAGCTCTCTAGCGCTCTTTTAAACTTTAATGGGATGCAAGGTGCAAGCTTACAACTCACGAAAGCGGTAGAGGAAGAGCAATGGGAAACGGCTCATGAGTTGCTAATGATGATTCGTCCTGCCTCAAAAATGGATGTAGTTTTTCAAGCCATGTACGATGCTCGTGCATATGCAGATGACGTTTTCGTAAGCTTATCTTCGGTTACAGACTAAAAGTGCAGAGTTCGCTATGATGCGGGCTCTGTGTATCAAAAAGGTTTGTAAATAATGCGTTTAGCTTTACAGGTAGTGACCATCTTAGTTGCTTTGGCGTTACTTATACCAGGAGTAACCCAGCCGGTACTTACCCTTGAAGGAAAAATCGATAAATCTAAGCTTGCTAAAACAGGTATTGAAATGATTGCCGATGAAGGCGACCGGAATACCCGTAGTGTACTAATGATGGCATCAAGCATGTTGGGGCTTGATAGGCTTGAAGGTGAAATTGATGCCTATAAAAAAACACGCAGCATTTGGGGTACCGTGAATGAGCTTGCTAATAACAAAAACTACCTTGTCGCCGCGCTTGTTGCCGTGTTCTCCATAGTGATCCCCACTTTAAAATTGCTGATGCAATTGTTTTATTGTTTCTTACCTATGAATAAAATTAAACATTTACTCGGTCAACTCATACAAGGACTAAGTAAATGGAGCATGGTCGATGTGTTTGTGATTGCATTGATCGTGTCTTATTTAGCTGGCAACGCCGATGGGCAAATGGGCGAACTTATAAAAATGCATGCCGAACTGGGGGATGGATTTTGGTATTTTACTGGTTACTGCCTGTTTGCTATTGCTGCCAGCAATAGTATTAAAATAGATAAACCCTTGTCGAGCGCGTAAATTTCGGGCTACAATTTGGGCAATTAATTTTTAAGGTATGATGATGACGCGACTTTCAAGCTACTTATTGATAGCTATGATGCTGCTCACTTTTGTGGGTCAGTCAGTTGCGTCTGTTGCTATGGTATGTGATATGCCACATGGCAGCATGCAAATGGATCATCATGCTAATATGAATGCTGACAGCGACATGAGTGATATGGATTGTTGCCATGAAGATGTAATGGATAACAGCGATTGCGCGTGTCCGTTTAATGCCTGTACAGCTCACTCACTCCTTCCGTTAAATGATTTAGTTGTTAAATCAATTAAGCAATCCGAAAAAGTCACAGTGTTAGGCGCCAGCCAGCTTAGTTTCCACGCAAGTTCTTTATATCGTCCACCTATTACTGCTTAAGCAGGATAGGTCTGTCTAAAATTCAGTAAAACGCTGAAATACACCTCATTCTGCACCCAAAATCTATTGTTTTTTAACCATTTTTGAGATTTTTGGAGCATGTGATGACTCACAGCAAATTGATTAAGGCGCTTTCTCTAGGCGCAGTATTGATAACCTCAAGTTTAGTGAAAGCAGAGCCGTTGGCACTCAATCAGGTGATTGATTATGCACTGACTCACGAGCCTTGGTTGCAGGCGAATAAATACCAGCAGCAGGCGATAGAAGCGCAAAGTATTGCTGCAGGCACTTTACCAGACCCAGTATTAACTGTCGGACTAATGAATTTACCAACCGATGGCTTTGCCTTTGATCAAGAAGGTATGACGCAATTTAAAGTGGGCTTGTCGCAGCAGTTTAGTCGAGGTGATAGCCTTGCCTTGCAGCAGCAGGCATTAAGGCAATCAGCTGAGCAATATCCTTGGCTTAGAGCAGATCGTCAAGCCCAGGTTAAAGCCATTGTTAGCGAAGCCTGGCTAAATGCCTATCGCGCGCAAAAAAGCATTCAATTAATCAACCAAGATAAAGCTTTATTCAATCAATTAATTGATATTACTGAGGCAAGTTACGCCAATACACTTGGTGCGACTCGCCAGCAGGATATTATTCGCGCTCAACTAGAGCTCACTCGTCTTGAAGATAAGCTAGTGATGTTAGAGCAGCAGTTTGATAGTGCCAAAAAGCGACTAGCTCAATGGCTACCGATTGACATGTTAAACGGTGCTGTAAGCGATGAAAATATAAAGGTGGCCGCATTAATGCCTTATCAAGAGCTTGCTCCATCAGGGGTGATAGAAGTGTTGATGGCTCATCCCGCAATTATTGCTATTGAGCATGCTTTGCGTTCTAAGAATACACAAGTGCAAGTGGCAGAAGAAGCGTATAAGCCTCAATTTGGAATGAACCTAGGCTATGGCTATCGTGAAGACACGCCTATGGGGGACTCGCGCGCTGACTTACTCTCAATAGGGGTTAGTGTTGATTTACCTCTCTTTACAGATAACCGTCAGGACCAACAAGTTAATGCTGCGATAGCTAGTGCAGAGGCGGTAAAAACTAACAAACTTATTACCCTACAAAAACTACAAGGTCAGTATTTTAAAGAGTTAAGCCAGTTAAGCCGGCTAGCCCAGCGCAAAGCGCTGTATCAGCAACAGCTATTACCGCAAATGGCAGAGCAAGCTGAGGCGACATTAAATGCTTACACTAACGATGCTGGTGACTTTTCAGAAGTGATGCGTGCACGCATCAGCGAACTTAATGCGAAAATTGATGCGTTAAATATCGAAGTAGATAAACAAATAACCCTCGCTCGCCTTAACTATTACGCGGCGGCAAAAGATAGCCAAATAAATGCGGCACAAAGCCAAGGAGTTACCTATGAATAACACAGTCAAATTAGTTGTCGCTTTGGCGGTAGGTGCTGCATTGGCAACGGCTGTAAACAAACTTGCTGAGCAAGATCATGCAACTATGCCTAGCGCTGAAAAAAAGCCGCTATATTGGGTGGCACCTATGGATAGCAACTACCGTCGTGATGAGCCAGGTTTATCGCCGATGGGTATGGAATTGGTGCCTGTTTATGAGGAACAAAGCAGCGCTGAAGACAGCCCAGGTACTGTGAGAATCTCACCAGCCGTAGTGAATAACTTAGGGGTAAGAACAGCGCCAGTGCGTTTTAAATCATTACAAAGCACAGTTGATACGGTTGGCTATGTGCAATATGACCAAGACCAATTAGTGCATATTCATCCTCGTGTCGAAGGCTGGATCGAAACTTTATATGTAAAGGCTGCGGGTGACCAAGTTAAGCAAGGCGAGCCTCTTTATACCTTGTATTCTCCACAGTTAGTGAATGCACAGGAAGAGCTACTGCTTGCCCTCAAACGTAACAATGCAGTACTTATTCGTGCGGCTAAAGCGCGCTTAGCCTCATTAAATGTTTCTGGCGATTTTATTGCGCGATTAGAGCAAAGCCAAAAGGTTAGGCAAAACATAACCTTTTATGCCAAGCAAAGTGGCGTATTGGATGAGCTAAATATCCGCGAGGGTTTTTATGTGAAGCCGGGCACCACCATGATGAGTATCGCTCACCTAGAAGAAGTGTGGGTTGAGGCAGAAGTTTTTGAGCGTCAAGCTGGCCTTATTCATAAAGGCTTGCCAGTTACCATGAGCTTAGATTATTTACCGGGTAAACGTTGGCAAGGGAAGGTCGATTACATCTATCCAACCCTTGATGAGAAAAACCGTACTCTTCGTGTACGCCTTCGCTTTGCTAACCAAGATGGCCTACTAAAACCGAATATGTTTGCTGAAGTGAGTATTATTACTAAGCCGACTGAGCCGCAATTAGTCATCGCAAAAGAAGCGGTGATCCGCACTGGTAGCCAAGACCGTGTCGTGATTGATTTAGGCGAAGGCCGCTTTAAGTCAGTCGCTGTGACGTTAGGCCGCAGTGATAATCATGACGTCGAGATTTTATCAGGCTTACTGAAAGACGATAAGGTGGTTATTTCAGCGCAGTTCTTAATCGACTCAGAATCAAGCAAAAGCTCTGACTTTATGCGTATGCAAGAACCAGATAGTGACAGCGCAATGGTGAATGGCGTGATCAACAGCATTGACCGTGAAGCCAGAACTGCTGTAATCAGTCGTGAAGCCATCCCCAAGTGGGGCCGAGAGGCCGCAACCATGGAATTTCACTTTTCGCCGCGCATTGATATGTCTAGTTTGCAAAGCGATGATGAAGTGCATTTTACTTTTAAGTTAGTGGACGGTGAGTTTATGATTTTTGACATCATGACCATGAGCCATCCTATGCAAGGAGAAATGCAATGATAGCAGCCGTGATCCGTTGGTCAGTCGGGAATCGCTTCTTTGTATTACTGCTGTCTTTAATGTTGGCAGGTTTTGGGGTTTTTTCTTTAAAGAATACCCCAGTTGATGCCTTACCTGACTTATCTGATATACAGGTTATTGTAAAAACCTCTTACCCTGGACAAGCGCCGCAGGTAGTGCAAGACCAAGTGACGTTTCCGATCACTACGGCAATGTTGTCGGTGCCGGGGGCTGAAACGGTCAGGGGTTTTTCGTTCTTTGGTGACTCTTACGTGTACGTTATTTTTAACGAAGATACCGACCTTTATTGGGCTCGTAGTCGAGTACAAGAGTATTTGAGTCAAGTAAGTGCTCGCTTACCCGATTCAGCTAGGCCAGAACTTGGCCCAGACGCAACAGGTGTGGGTTGGATTTACCTTTATGCGCTGGTGGATAAAACTGGCAAACACGATATTAGCCAGCTACGAAGTCTGCAAGATTGGTTTTTAAAGTTTGAACTGCAAACTGTGCCAGGTGTATCAGAAGTGGCTTCTGTTGGTGGTATGGTTAAGCAGTATCAGGTAAATGTCGACCCCGACAAATTACGAGCATATGGTATTCCACTGAGTTTAATTCAAACAGCGATTAAACAAGGTAACCAAGAGCGCGGTGCCTCAGTGGTCGAAATGGCTGAAGCCGAATACATGGTATCAAGCACAGGTTATATTAAAGGTGTTGCCGATTTAGAAGCCATCCCGCTTGGTACCAATGCCAATGGTACACCACTGCAATTACGCGATGTGGCCGATATTAAACTTGGGCCGCAAATGCGCCGTGGGATTGCCGAACTTAACGGCGAGGGCGAAGTGACAGGTGGTGTGGTGGTGATGCGCTTTGGAGAAAACGCTGAAGCGACCATCAAACTAGTAAAGGAAAAGCTAGAATCGCTTAAAAAAGGCCTGCCAGAGGGCGTTGAAATCATCCCTGTGTACGACCGTTCAAACCTTATTACACAGGCACTTGATAACTTAAGTTCAAAACTAATTGAAGAATTAATTGTCGTGGCCTTAGTGTGTGTGGTGTTTTTATTCCATATACGTTCATCGATAGTTGCCATTATCACGCTGCCAATGGGGATTTTAACGGCTTTTGTGGTTATGTATTGGCAAGGTATAAATGCCAACATCATGTCGCTTGGCGGGATAGCGATTGCGATTGGTGCAATGACAGATGGCGCTATCGTGATGATAGAAAATATGCATAAACATATGGAGAAAACTCCACTGACCGACGAAAACCGCTGGCAAGTAGTGATGGACTCAGCCGCAGAAGTGGGGCCCGCGTTATTCTTTAGTTTATTAATTATCACAGTCAGTTTTATGCCAGTGTTTATTTTAGAAGCACAAGAAGGGCGTATGTTCTCGCCGCTGGCTTACACAAAAACCTATGCAATGGCGGCCTCGGCTGGTCTAGCGATTACACTGGTGCCGGTATTAATGGGCTACTTTATTCGCGGTAAGGTTATTTCGGAGCAGAAAAACCCTGTAAACCGCTTATTGGTGGCAGCGTATAAACCCTTGTTAAATGCGGTGTTAAAAGCGCCGAAAACAACACTGGTACTGGCTTTAGTTTTGGCAGTTATCGGCTTTTACCCGGTTAATAAAATTGGTAGTGAGTTTATTCCTCCTCTTGATGAGGGGGACTTGATGTATATGCCAACTACTTATCCTGGTATTTCAATTGGTAAGGCCCGTGAAATTTTACAACAGACCGACAAATTAATTGCCAGTGTGCCAGAGGTTGAGTCGGTATTTGGTAAAGTTGGTCGTGCAGATACTGCGACAGATCCAGCGCCGCTAACCATGATCGAAACCTTTATTCAGTTAAAGCCAAAGTCACAGTGGCGCGAGGGTATGACAACCGAGAAACTTAAAAAAGAGCTCGATAATCTGGTTAAGTTCCCAGGGCTCACCAATGCGTGGGTTATGCCAATCAAAACGCGAATCGACATGCTTGCCACTGGTATTAAAACGCCAGTGGGGATCAAAGTTGCAGGGCCAAAGCTGAGTGAAATTCAAAAAATCGGTGAGCAAATTGAAGTCATCTTAAAAGATTTACCGGGCACAGCTTCGGTTTACTCAGAGCGCGTTGCCGGTGGTCGCTACATCAAAGTCGATATCAACCGTGAAAAAGCAGCACGGTACGGTTTGAACATTGCTGATGTGCAACAGGTCGTTGCCACCGCTATCGGTGGTATGAATGTGACCGAAACAGTTGAAGGGCAAGAGCGTTACCCTGTTAACTTGCGTTACCCGCAAGATTATCGTGACTCGCCAGAAGAGCTTAAGTTGTTACCCATTGTGACGCCAAATGGACAACGTATTGCATTGGCTGACGTTGCTCATGTTTTTATTGAAGATGGTCCGCCGGGTATTAAAAGTGAAAATGCACGTATCAATGGCTGGAGCTTAATTGATATTGAAGGCAGTGATATCGGCAGTTATGTTGAGCGTGCGCAACAAGCACTGCATGAGCAACTCGAGCTACCTGCTGGTTACTCAATTACATGGGCGGGGCAATATGAATATATGGAGCGCGCAAAAGCCAAACTCAGTTACGTATTGCCACTAACTTTGGCAATTATTGTGGTGCTGTTATATCTCAATTTTAGAAGTTTTATTGAGGTGGCAATGATCATGCTGACCTTACCACTTGCGATGATAGGCGGTATTTGGTTGATGTACCTTGAAGGCTTTAATTTCTCGGTCGCTGTTGGGGTTGGCTTTATTGCCCTAGCAGGGGTTGCCGTAGAAATCGGCGTGATCATGCTGGTTTATCTCAATCAAGCGTATCAAGATGCCAAAGCGCAATCAGCACAGTTTACGGTTACAGAGCTGCGCCAAGCAATTATCAATGGTGCAGGCCTTCGGGTTAGGCCTGTGATGATGACAGTTGCCACTATTATCATAGGTTTATTACCTGTGCTGTATGGTACTGGAACGGGAAGCGAGGTGATGAGCCGAATTGCAGCGCCGATGGTTGGCGGGATGCTCAGTGCCATTGTTTTAACGCTACTCGTGTTACCTGCACTTTATTTTATATGGCGTAAACGCCACCTATAAATTTTACAGTCAGTGTGTAACTTGTACGCTTTTACTTGCTTCAAGTTACACTTTTTATTTTTAAGGCGCTGATAATTAATGTTTTTTCTAATGGTGTAATTTATGCAAAGTCATATTAAATTGATTTTGATAAGGAATACACATGCAAGTTAAAACAATACAACAAGTTTATGATTGGACCGTGTTATTTCATACTCAAATGGCAGCCAATTTCCACAGCGTTAAAGATTTACTGGACGAGCATAATCAAATGCTGGTGGATTATTATCTGCAATATGAGAAGAAACTAGCAGAAGATCTCGTTGGCTTTAAAGCAATTACTGAGATAAACACGCTAGATACGTATTGCTATGAGTATTTTGCTGAAAACCCTGAGCTAATTACCTTCAACGATATCAGCACAGATCAGCAAATTGATGAAAAGGCGATTCAGGTTTACTTAACCACGCAACACCAAAAAGTAATCGACTTATACGAGTACTTGGTATCGCGCGCTGATACAGAGCAAAGCAAAGAAAAGCTTGAGCGATTGCTAGAGCTTGAGCATCAAGGCCTTAAGCAAATGATGCAAAGCTCAAACCGCCATATGGATATGTAGTATACCCAAACCACCTCAAGATGCAGAATTCAGCGTTTCACAGGTGCTTAATATCAAGGCGTTACTTTGCAAGAATGGCAGTCCCTTTTAA
>MDTG01111167.1_pt1 | contig 23895 bp, 20 predicted proteins | sample 811421 | NCBI WGS metagenome assembly MDTG01 (sample SAMN05326645, study PRJNA326480) | marine metagenome | isolation source: seawater | place: Pacific Ocean: South East | collected 2011
GTGAGCACTACCAGTGAAACTTGCGTTTGCGTTGTGGGTGTGTGCAGAACCTGAGAAAGAAGCATTGTGGGTGTGTGCAGTACCACTTAATGAACCATTGTGGTTGTGTGAACTTCCACTAAATCCGTGTGAGTGTCCACCGTTTCCACCAGTATTTCCAGTGTTAGCACCAGAAAAACCTTGGTTTCTACTACTACGGTTACCACCAGTGAAAGCATAAGTCACACTATTACCTCTAGTATAGCTGTGGCTGTGTGATGGTATTTGGTTAACAGACAATGTATGACTGTTTACGTTACCGCCTGTAGAAACGTTTGAAATAGAAACGTTACCACCCGCAGTTGTATTACCGATAGAAACGTTACCGCCTTGTGCAGCGTTAGCGACTGAAATATTACCCCCAGCAGTTGTATTTCCAGCACTGGAAGAAACGTTTCCTCCAGCAGTTGTATTGCTAGCGTTCGCATTTATTCCTCTGGATGCCAAGGTGTTTGTAAACGCATTACTACCACCTGAGCCAGCAGTCCCAGAAACAACTCTAAGAGCTTTGTTATCTACACCACTTGTCACCTTTGTCCAACCTGTAGGAGCTGAAGTCTGTTGAAAAAGCATCTTTGTCCCAGATGGAAAGGCATTGTCAAACTCTGTTTTAAATGCAGCTATATCAACACCGTCAACTGTTCCTGATACATTTAAGTTGCCAGTTATACTTGTTGTTCCGTCACCATCTACTTTTAGTTTAACTTGATTAGTAGCTCCATGATTTGACCTTACTTCAAAAACTGGATTACCAGAATTTGTTGTTGCTCTATGAACAGCTAAAGGTACTCCAGATGTAGATATTAAATTATCTGCACCATTATGTTCAATAATTAAATCATCACTATTACCTAAACGAATCTCATCGCCATCGGTCATTCTAATTCCATCACAAGTAACATTTCCTGTTACGTCAATACCAGCAGCAAAGTCGTGGTTAGCGTTAGATGTAATAGCACCATTGTTTGCTACGGATACGCTTGACGAACCGTTTGCAATAGTTGTGCTATCAATCGCAGTTGTCGTGGCAGACGTTACTAAACCCTGATTGTCTATTGTGACAATAGGAATAGCAGAACTAGATCCATATTGACCGCCTGTTACTCCAGAGTTTTCGAGTTGTGTACCAAGGATTGTCCCTGCTGGTACGTTACTCATGTCTTGTTTTGCAAGGGGTGTTCCCCCTGCTGTACTACCGTCATGTACAACAGCAGTATCTTTTGTGGTATCTATAGTTACTTCGCCTTCAGCACCTGTAAATGATGCGTGTTGCGTTGTAGTACCACGCCTTAATCTTAATAATTTTGCCATTTATAGTGTACCGAAATCTATTTGTAAGTTGTCACCGCTGACTGTTCCTACTTCAACTAAGTTTTTGTCGTTGCAATCAAGATTTGCTCCTAAATTTGGAGCTGGGTCGTTTATAACACCCGCAATACCAGCAGCAATAGCAACCCAAGATCCACCTGTGTAGTAATTAAGGTTATTTGCTGTGGTGTTGTACCATAAATCTCCAGCACTGGGGCTAGATGGTTGATTACTTTGTATTAAATACTCGGCTGCGTATCTATTAACGTCTGCAATGGAAGCAGAGACTGTATTGATGTTTGAAGCGTTGGAAACAACAGCATTAATATTTGAAGCGTTGCTAACAGCAGCATTGATATTAGAAGCGTTAGCTTGTACGGCGTTAATGTTGGTTTCATTATTTTTGACCGCTGTAATGTTCGCATTATTTGCAGCTACAGCATTGATATTTGTTGCATTATTTTTTACTGCATTTATATTTGTTTCGTTATTCGCAACTGAAGTTACGTTGGAGTTAATTGCAGCAACCGCATTAACATTTGCAATATCATTACCAACGATATTTACGTTTGCAATGCTTGTTGCAACCGTGTCTATTTCAGATGTTGCTTCATTTAAATCAGCAGCAACTGTATTTACATTTGCGATGCTCGCCCCAACTGTATTGATCGAGTTATTTCCAGATCCAGTATTGATAGCATCCGTGATGCTTCCTAAATCTTCTGAGAAAGTAACGTGACCAGCAACAGTATTTATGTTAGTAATGGTTGCTTGGTTAGGTGTAATAGCAGAAAATCCGTCTCCAGCAGAACCATCGAATACCATCATTACGGTATTAGAGGAGTCATACCAAAGATCACCATTTTGTAATGCTGTTCCGTCAGCTCTTTGTGTAGGAGCTGTAGCACTAATCAAATATTTATCAGCAAAGTTGTTTATATCAGCTACGTTTGTGGCTGCTGTCACAACTGATCCTATATTTGTTGCTACGGTATTTACTTCAGTTGCCTTAGCTTGCAATCTATGGAACGCATAGGTATGGTCTGTGGTTGTAGTTTCAACCAACATGCCAAATCCTTGAGGTATAACTCCAGTTACGCCTGTAATAATGACAGGTAAACCAGTACCTCTACCATTTGCAATAGTGATTGATCCGCTGCTAGGTGTAAGTGTAGTAGATACACCCTTAACAGAAACAATAGTGCCGCCAGTAGCGGGGTTATTAATATCAGGATTTGCAGTAGGGAAGCTTGTTTCATTTGCAATAGGTACAAAACCACCAACGTCATCTACTAAATCAATTATTCTTGCGTCTATAGCAGCCGTTGTAGCTACTTTTGAATCAACACTAGACCATGCAACTCCACTAGCAATAGTTTCTGAAGAGTCTTGTCTAAGAAAGTTAGCTTCAGCTTCTGTTTCAGTAAAGTATCTACCGTCTAACGCACCATTTAATAGCTCAGTCTCTGTAAAGTAAAGATTATTTAGCTGTCCGTTGTTTAGTTCTGTTTCTGTGTAGTATAGATTATTTAATTGACCATTATCTAGCTCAGTTTCTGTGTAATACTGGTTATCTAACTGACCACTATTAAGTTCTACCTCAGTAAAATATCTGTTATCAAGTGTCCCTAGAGCTATATCTCCATCAACAATACTTCGATCTACGATATTAGAACTGTTTACAGTTATATCGGTTGGTAATGCCCCAGATCCAAACTTAGTAAGGGGTACAGAGTCATTTTTTAGCTTAGATCCTTCAATATCAGCACTAGCATTTATGTCTTCATCGACAATAGTGCCATTAACTAGATTAGAACTTGCCACTGTGATGTCAGTTGGCAATGCTCCAGCACCTAACTTATCTAAAGTTAAGCTGTCATCTAGGATCTTAGATCCATTTATATTAGCTGTTGCATTAATATCAGCATCAACGATAGTCCCGTTAACAATGTTTGCACTTGCCACAGTAATGTCTGTGGGTAAAGCTCCACCTTCAAATTTTGCTAAAGATACTGAATCGTCTTTTAATTTGTCACCATCAATATTTGCAGAGCTATTTATATCAGCATCTACGATAGTTCCATCAACTATATTAGCCGAAGCTACAGTTATATCAGTTGGTAAAGCTCCAGATCCTAGCTTATCTAAGGTAACACTATCATTTAATAACTTTGATCCTTGTATATCTGCACTCGCATTGATGTCAGCATTAACAATAGACCCATCAACTATGTTAGATGAGTTAACTGTTAGTGTACTTTTAAGCAATCCATCAGCAATTTTAGTGTTAGCTATGTTTGCTGTGCCAGAGATATCATCATTTACTATTGTTCCGTTTTTAATGTCACCACTTTCGATGGTTTCATTAAGAATCATTGTCGATGTTATAGTACCTGTATCTCCAGTAGAAACCAGTGTACCACTGACGTTTGGAAGACTTAGTGTTCTATCTGCTGTTGGATCTGTAACTGTTAAGGTTGTCTCATGTGCATCATCTGAAGCACCTTCAAACTTAATAACATTTCCAAAACCAAACTCAACGTCACCTACAAATGTTGCACCTAGCGTACTAGCTGCTTGGTTAGTTGATTCTTGGTTTATAAATAAAGCTTGCTTTGTATTTGCATTAAGATCTTCTGCTTTAAGAGCTGATCCAGCACTAAATTCTTTTTTAGCTGCTGAATCATCTGTTTGTCTAAATATTAATATCTTGTTGCCATTTGCAGGTGCGGTGGTGAACTCAAGTTGAGTTGCATTTGCAAACGTAAAGGCTGTGGTTAAAGTTCCATTTATTTTTGCCTTAACGTCTGTAGTTTCTATATATGGAAAAGGAATTGTATAAATTTTGGTGCTGCCATCCCCTGTATAGGTTTCAACAGTCTGTGCCATTTAATTTTCTTTGTTTGATTTAACGTCTTATTTGTAGGTTTTTCCAGTTTTTATACTTTATGTCAATCTCTGGATGCTCTCGTTTTACGAAAGGTACAGCCAAGTCCTTTGCTTCTGTATGAACTGCAATAATCATTGCATGTATTTGTTGCTCTATAGCAGCTACTTGCGTGTCAGGCGCAGCGTTATCAGTATTTTTTAAAAATCTCTTATATTGAGCAACTAATTTTTTGTATTTTTTATTTTTAGTAAATAGATATGTAAGTTTACCTTCTAATTTACCTTCGCTGTGCATATATTTATTGAATGATGATTGCTCTTCATTAGTTAATTCAAGTGAATTATAAGTTGCTAGTTCTGATTTATTAAAATCAAAGTTAACATCATACATTTGTTTTTTAACAAAGTTATTTGGATCAGCCTCTGTAATTTTTCCAGCATATCCCATAGTAGTAAACAGGTTATTAACTACACCGTTCCAGTAATTTTTACCTTGACTACCTGCCTTTTTAATTGGTTGACCTGTATATCTATCATATTTCAGTGGATTTCCTAATCCCATCAATATCCTACCTTTAACTCTTGCCGCAAAATCTCTACCAGCAAAGTTTGGATCAGAGTTCATAGTTTGATATGGCTGTACAAAATCAAATAATTGTCTTGAAAATCCAGCCCAAAATAAAGGGTTATAAGCTTTTATTGGTAAGTTAGTTGCTAAATCAGAACCCACTCTGGAAAGTTTTAATCCTGTACCTTCTTTGTTTACATAACCATTAAGATCTAAATACTCAACTTGGTTTTGTAGACCCCTTAAAAATGTTTGGTCTAATATTGCAACTCCAATAGTCGCTACGAATAACGAAGCTGCTTGATTTAATTTTTTCTCACCCAAAGCACGATCTCTAGAAAGTGTTACTAAATCAGCAGTAATAGAAGCAATAGAACTAAATGGCTGAATACGGTCATGTGGTATGGCTGTATATCCCGTAGATGTCCAAGGTGTTGGTATTATCCATGAGTTTTTTGGCATGCCATCTGGAGGATAATTTCCTGTTAAATTACCTGTTGCAGCTAGACCAGCCTGACTCATCATAAATAAACGAGTAAATGCTACTTGAGATTTTAGTTGCATTTCTGCGACTTCTCCCATTTCTCCAGTAATTATTGCTTTATATCTAGGCACACTTTTTTCTATTAATCCAGTTGGATCAAGAGCATATACACTTCTACCTAAAGTATCAAGAAAGTTCCAAGATAATCTAGCGAAAGGCATAAAGTATGTTTGGATAAAAGCATTTTGACTTGTTTGCTCAAGACTTTTAAAAAAATTATCAGGGGGAGTTGCATATTTTCCTACTGGTATATTTTCTTGCATGGTCAAGTTTTTAGATCTTGCCATAACACCTTCATCTACAATTCTTCCGTGAGTAACTCCATCTTCAAATACATTACCCATTGATTTTTTAACGTATTGTTCAAGTGTTTTGCCTTGTTGTATAGCTTGTTCGCCTTTTTTAAATAGATTTTTTGGGTTAATTTTTAGATCAAATACACCGTCTTCCCAAGCTTTTACAAATGCCCTACCTGTAGCTTCTTGATGACCAACCATAACAGTTGCTGCGTCATCTTGTGCTATTAAAAATCTTTTCGCAAAATTTGTGAAAGGATTATATACAGCCATTTGTAGCCAATAGTTTATATGTATTTTTGCTATTTCAGTTTTATTACCACCTTCTCTTGTGACTTTATCTAGCAACATACTTTTTGCTGCTTCAAGCTCTAAAGATTTTCTTTTCCAAGTTTTTGATAATTGATAAACTCTTGAACTAGCGTTTATTGATTGGTTATTTTTTGCAGCTCTTTTAAATGCAAACAAGGCATCATTAATAGCACCTTGCGTACCTACTAATTGACCCAATCCATACATTACATCTTTAATTGTTCCTTTATCTCTTTTACCTAATCTCATTATAGGTGAAACAATATTTCCGATAGGTTCTGATAAAAGTCGGGCTACGTTTGTAGCTCCAGCCGCCGTTTGTGGATTAACTGTTGCTAGTAATTTTGCATAGTAAAGGGTTCTTATAGTATCACCATTTACATTTAGTGTATTTTTTAAAGCATCAGATAAGTTCTTTGTCATTCCAAAAACTTCATCTGGAGGTGCGCCAGCAACGTAATCTATATATTCTTTTAGTGTTTCTAAGTCTGTTGTATTACCAGCTTTAGCACCTTCCCATAATTCTCTTAGAGTTTTACCAGCATCTGTGTCTGTTTTTTTTATAAGTGTGAGGTCGCGTGGAGTTACAGCTTCTTTTGGTAAATCAGATTTACTAAGTGGCTGTTTATATCCTTCTCTAATATTTTCAAATACATTTTTCTGTTGAGTTATACCTTCTACAGCCCATTGTCTTTTTGCTCTTCTCAAGGGTATAAGTAACAAATCTCCCTTCTCAACTAACTCAACCATAGTTTCCATAGCTTGAGTAAAGTCAATCTTTGCATTATCTAAGTTCTTAACTACTCTTGCTTGCTTTGCAAATCTAACTCCTAACTCTTCAGCCATCAAACCAGCGGCTGCAAAAAATTCTGGATTTATTTTTACATTTTCTCTCAACATTCTTTGCCAATCTATACCATCAAAATCATTTAGACTTTTTGTAGGATCTAGAGGAACAACAGCTTCTTTATAAAATTGTTGTGCAAATTTAGTTATATCTTCACCAAGTAGCTGTGAATTTTTTGACCAAAATTGATTAGCTCTTTTTAATGCTATATCTAAGTCTGCTGGAAAACCTCGCAATTTATTTAAATTACTTGTTATTTCTTGTAAGGCTCTTTGTACACCAACATCATCTGTAATAGATTTCCAGTTTGTAAAATAATTACGATCAGCTCTTGTCAAACCATCAGCACCAATTTCATTAGCACCTCTAGAAGCGGGTGTATCTACATCAAAACCTCTACCCATTTCTGTATGAAATGCTTCTTTAGATGTATGAACATTACCCTCACTTGGTTTTGATACAGGTACTGTATTGTCCACATCCATAACGTCATGTGGTTCTACTTTATGGTTGTATGGGATTTCGTTTACATCCTCTAATTTTTTATAAACTTCGATACTATCTGTTCCTAATATTTTTGATGTATTTTTTACATTAGGTGGTAGTTCAGATGGATCAGGTAAAACATCAATATCTATAACATCACCTTGTTTTGTAATAGCAGAGGTTGGTAATTGTTTTTGTATATTTACTTTGCCTGTAACATCTTGTCCAGCTTCTAATAAATTTTTATTTTGTTCAGCACCATTAAGTAAAGATTGTTGCTGTACTTTTTTTGAAGCTTTAAAAATATCTACAAATTTATTTACTGAAGCATTAATACCTAAGTTTTGTATAAATCCAACTGTTGCTACAAATGCCTGACCCCTAAAGTTTTTACCTTCAATCATATCTATAGCTAGTTGATCTCCGTCAAAACCAAGAGAATCAGCTATCTTTCCAAATCTTGTCGCTAAATATCTACCTGCTATTAAATCATCTGCGCCATCTTGTGTAATTGTTTCAATAGCACTTTCACCTAATAAAAGTGGTAAACCAGCTTTAACTCCTGTAGCTGCTGGAAATAATAAAGTTGGTGTAACTATTTGTGCTATCTCAAAAGCAGTTTGACCTAAAGGACTATCTTTTAATGTTGCTGGAGGATCAGCCCAAGGGGTTGCTTGGTTTGTTAGTCTGCCAGCTAAGGTAAATGGTAAAGCTATACCACCTTCTATACCAGATGCAACACCTTCAAGTACAACATTTGTTTTGTCAAGTAAATTATCTTTACCTTCTCTACGTTGTTGTGCTTTTTCTTCAGTTCTTTTTGCTTCAGCTTCTTTAATTTCATCAGAACCTTTTACAAAATTATCTACAAACTCACCTACATTTTCTAGAACTGGTATCCCTTTTGTTCGTTCTTTTACACCTCTAGCAACGACGTTCATAGCATCTGCTGTTAAGCCATCAGCATTAACTACATAATCAAGACCTTTACCTACGTTAGTTACAAGTCCTTCTGGTCTTTGTTGTTTTGTTGCCGACTCTACTGTTGTTTGTTGCTCTACGTTTTCGTTTGTAATTGCACTATTTGAATCATCTACGTTAACGCTTTCTTTTTTTTTCTCAGGATCTATGTATTCTTCAAAATCCCTATTTTCTAAAATAGCCATAATTAATTAAATATAAAACTTGCAGCGTTTAGTAATTGTCTATCCGTTGCATAAGGATTTTTTGCAATATTAAATATATCTGGATTTGCTTCTATAGCACCAATAATATTTATTAAACTGTCCTCGGTAAAGGATGTATCCCTTGATAAAAATACATTAGAGTTATCGTAATTATTCCATGTGCTTTCATTAAAATTACCACTAAACATTTTTGCAGCTTTAGCAGATAATCCACTATTTAAAAAATAATCTGTAGCTGCTAAGTAATTTGGTTTTTCTGTTGATAACTTTTGAGGTCTATAAAATTGTGGTAAACCGTGGTTAGTATTTTGTTTGTTCAAAAACTCTAAAGGGGTCATACCTACAGCCGCAGCCGCATCCATAACTACAGGTTCAAAAGTACCAGAATTTTTATAATTTTCTACAAAAACTTTGTGTGTATCTTTTTTAAAAATAGTATCCCCTCTTAATGCATTAAAGGTTGCTACAGACTCAAGAGTTATTTGATCCCCAGCATTGAAATCAAATCTAACTGGTTTAAGACTTGTATCTCTACTTCCAAAAGCTCTAGTAAGATTTTCAGAACTACCTAATAACTTTTGAAGTTTTTTTGTATATACATCTGGATCAACAGTATTATCATTAGCAAACTCTTCAACGTAATATTTACCACCCTCTGTTAAAAATTGATCTTTATAATATTTTGTTAATGCCTTATCCATTTCAGCAATAACTGTACCCTCACCTTTATCTTTATGTAATTTATAAGTTGTAAGTGATATTTTTCTTAGATCCAGTTCAACAGCCGCTATGATTCGCGATCTATCACTAGCATTATCTAAATATCCAGCATCGGTAGGAAATAAAACTTCACCAAATGGATTAACTTCAGCACCTATTCTGATTTTAAAATCATCTAATTTACCACTAATAACGTCATCTACATAATTTTTAGCTGCGCCATCAGGTATTGTTGGATTTTTATTATCTAACTGTTGTATTGCTTTGTCATAACCACTTTTACTAATAACACCAAGCTTAAGTTGCTTATCTAATACTTCTTTTGAAGTAATTTCTCCCATTACAACTTGCTCAAATATATTTGCATCTTCTATTTTTTGTACATCAGGAACTCGTAATGCCTCTATTTCTTTAGATAAATTGTTTGCCGCTTCGTAATAACCAGCATCTTTAAGTATTTGTATTGATTCACCAACTATTTTTATTCTTTCTGTAGGATCATTTACACCACTGAGCTTTTCAAACATATCTTTTTCAAATCCAGCAATGGTAGCCGTCTTAATATTTTTAATATCGTTGTTAATATTCTGCATTAAGTCCATAACCTTCAAGCTATAGACAGGATCATTAGCAAGTTTTGTTCCTGTGTTTACTGATCCATCATCATTCACTACTTTATAAACATTAAGTAAAGCCGCAGCCCCTTCAATATCTTGATTTGCGCGATAGTAATTACTTAGGTGATTAAATCCAGCTTCGAATGCTTCATTTTCTGAATCATATGCACCTGTTGTAAAAAGTTTTTTACTTAATTTTGGTAGTACAAATGATGCTGGCTGTCCTTCGTCTAGTTGAACTGTAGCTAAATCTGTATGTTCTAAAACTCTTAACTCTTGAGCTAAAGCTATTTTTTCTTTTGTAACTTTATTTAGTAAAGTTGCATGTACAGTTCTAGCTTTTGGTATATAAGTGCTGTATAAAGCTTCACCACTAAGTTCATTAGGAAAATAAGATTTAGTTACAGCATCTAAACCTACGTCTATAACTGCTGGAAGTTGGTCAACTGTTGCATCTTTCGCAACAATAACTGTTCCATCTGCAAGTTGTATTTTTGTATCGCTTTCTAAAAAAGCTTGTAGGTCAGTCTCTAAACTTGCCGCTGCTGTATAGGTAGAAATTTGTGAACTTGATCTACTAGCCTCAGCATTTGAATTTTCAAAAATTATTTCTTCTTGAAGTTTTACGTCGTTAGGCTCAACATTTTTTGCTGATTTTACTATATCAACATTTTTTGATGTTAATTCACTTTCGTAATCAGCTACCTCTTCTAAATTTTTATTTGGAGTTTCATCAATAATAGATGCACCAAGCTCAGGTTTTAAAAAATTTAAACCCTCATTTTTTTTATTTTCCTCTTCCTGTTGTTTTTGTATTTGGTCTATCGCAGAAAGACCGCTTTGTGCAAAAGATAATATAGCTTTTGTTTTAGCAAAGCTGGCATTTCCTTTAGCTACTGAAGCGTTAAAAGTAGCTTCATTAACAGCAGCTTGCCGCTGTTGGTTTCTTTGCAAACTTTTAATATTTGCAGCTTTTCTTTTTGCTTCCTCTCTTATTTGCTTTGAGGGATCAAAGGCTTTTTCGGATACGAATACCCCAGAGGCTGCTGAAGATTTAAACTGATTATTAAAAGTTGGCTCTCTATAAATTCTTGCCATTTATCCAAAATCATATGTTGGTTTAGGTAAATCCAAAGGATATTCACCTGTTATATCAGGAGGTAAGACGGCTGCTTGTACTGGAGCTGGTATTGATGCTAATGCGATATTAACTTTCGATTGTCGTTGTGTTTCAATATTTGACATATTTATATCTGACTGCTGGTATAGACTATCCTTAGAAGCAAGTTCTTTAACAGTTGCTAACCCACCTTTTCTTTCAGCATCCATAGCCAGTAATCCAATAGATTGACCAGTTTGACCAGTAGCAAATACTGACCCTTTCGCTCCAATTTGTTTAGCATATATATCTTGCATCTTAAATGCAGCCGCTGTTCTAGCATCATTTTTTTTTATTTGTTCAGCTACATAAGCTTTGTTTGCTGCTGTATTTGCGTTAATAACATCCCTTTGCCCAGCTAGATCAGCCGCTTGCTGTGATCTTATAGCTGCAATATGATTATTAACTGTATTTTTATTTTCGTAATTTTGTTGTAGTTGTTGATTTTGATGGGTAATCTCAGCACGACGTTGGGCTACTCGCGCTTGGTAATTTGCTTGTGCGATACTTGCCGCAGTTCCAATACCTGATACAACTACACCCGCTAAAGCTACTGTACACATAATTTTACTATTTCAATATAGGGCAGTTGGTGTGGTTTGGTTATGACTTTTCTTATTGATTTAAAACCTAAAAGTTTTAAAAGTTTGTGATGAAATGTGTTTCTAGCGTCTACTTTATTTGTCAAAATTTTGTATTGCTTTTGCTCGCTTAACCATTTCTTGCATTGTTTAACAAAAGTTACTGGGTTCTTTTTTATGTGTGGTGTACATAGCATCCATATACTTCCTTCTATTGGGGAAACATATGAGATACCACCTAACCCAGCAATGTCACCATACTTGTTAAAAAAAGCTAGGCATGGATCACTAGCATAATAAGAAAAAAAAAGACTTAGAATATTATGTCCTAAGCCTTCCATTTCTTGTAAATCTTCGGGTAAAAGATTATTGGCAACTTGCAATACATCATCGAAAGTAGCCTCTCGATAGTACGGAGTTATTGTAATGTTTGTATCCCTCTCTTATTGTAATGTCCTCTATAGCTATAACCAGTAATCGCACTTGGTATAGGATCTAAAGCATTTATAGTTGCTGTAGTTTCCGATCCAAGATTATATATAGGTACTTGTTTTGTTATGACCTCTTCAATAATAGGAGAGTCAGCTTGATAAATACTCGCTAATGCCGCCTCTACTGTAAATGTAAAATCTGTATAACCAAATCTTTTAATGATAACGTCGTATCTTCCAGAATGGTAGAGATCTAAAAATAAAGTTTCTACCATAGGAATATCAACCCTGTCAGCTCTAGTTTCTTGTTTTATAAAAAAGCTAGGAAGTTGTACTGACATCTGATATTCCAAACCAATAACATAATTACCAGCAAGGTTTGTTGTATCAGTTTCTATATATTTTCCTGTAGCATCAGTCAGTATCGTAGGTCTTTCAAACTCACCCGCCGTATTACCATTTCCAGTAAACATAATTATTGGCTGTTTACCTGTTATAAAACTATGGTTAGCAAATCTTACTTTTGTCTTACCAACATTTGTACTAGACGCAGTTGTGATATTTGCTTTGCTTTGTAGGAAATCAACTCTTGGTGTAAATTTTGTAAATCCTGTATCTATAGAATTATTTACTGGATCATCTATTAGTTCCATTTTCGATAATCCGTAATTAGCCCCGTCGTAGGTAATGGCATAAGAAGTATCATTATCAAAAACATAACCTCTACATTGAGCTGGTAATTGCCATTTACCCCAACCAGCTATTTGTCTTTCATTTCCAGCGTTGTAAAATTTAAAGTAATAAATTAAATCAGTATTATCTCCAAACAAAACAAAACTATTGTTGGGAGAACTAGCTGACCATGCTAATCCCTTTGGAATATACTCAGGAATTATTCTTGATATTTCAGCAACTGAAGGTCGATTATCAACAGAGTCAGTAGCCATTTCAAAAACCTTACTAAAAGTTTCTGTTTCAGATGGAAACATAATACTTACACCTAAACTTTGTGGAGGGACAGTTGATTTATATGTATAGTTAGAAATCTCAGTAAGTTTTACAGTAGCTGGAGCAAACGCAACATCCTGTGTTGCAAGTAAAAATTGAGCATGTTCAGCAAATATAACTAATCCTTTAGGTGTACCTAACGCAGTTTTTAAAAATGCTGGTTTAGTACTTGCTGCTGTTAAATCTATAGGATCTGCGTCACTAATTGTTAAAGCTGAGTGTGCAAAAAAATTAAACTGTGATCCAGCTTGACTCATTATGATTGCATCTTCCGCTAAAAATCCTAAACGGTTTGCAAAAAAAGTCATACCAGAAATACTTCTACCTACAAAACTTGGTTCTGGATTTGTTGTATCGTCTCCAACATCGCGATCTGCGTAACCTCCCAGTGTACCACTAGAGTTTAAGGGATTTAAAGAAAACGTACCATTTGCTTCTCTTATTAATCCGTGGGGCATAGTACTCGTGTTGAAGCTTGTATTTATGCCTTTCTTAACTGTCTCAACCCAAGACCCAGTTCCAGCTACGCCAGCAGCGTCAGGAACAAACTTAACGTAATAATCGTCAGCATTTGATTCTTGTGTATTTTGTACTTTTACAAAAAAATCAGGAAAGCACTGACTTGGTAGTTTACTTATATCGTTGGCTGTTTCTTTAATAACATCCATTGCTTTATTAGTAACCCCACCTCGAACCGATACGTTAAAAGACCTTGTATCATTTCGTTTTATTCTTATGACATGACCAATAGAGTCAGCAACATATCCAGATATAGAATTTATATCGGATACTAAATCATTAATAATATCACCGACCCTTAAAGTACCACTTGTTGCATTACTTGGTGTTGTAAAAGTTGCTGTACCATCACTAGCAAAAGTAAAGTCAAAAGCTTCAGATGAAACTCTGACATTAAAAGTTTTACCAGATTGTGTAACATCAAAATTATCTCCTACTCTCCATCCACTTCCACCATTTTTTAAAATTATACTTGCGTTGTATCTAGACTTAAAAGCATCTGTTTCTTCATCAAAAAATGCAGCCCCTTGGTTTACAAGTCTAAATTGTAATCCTGTTTTTGTAGAGTCGTTAGGGTCACTATATGAATGATCTTGTGCAGAATGGTTAGAAGCTAAACCACCATCTGCAACTTCATATGATGCTGGAGTAACTTCTAATCCTGTTGCTCTATAAACTTTTGTCTGTTGTGTAACACCGTCTCTTGCTAAGTCAATGCTATAAGTTGTGTTATATGCAACAGTATTTATAGTAACTAAAGCTTCCTCTGGATCATTAGTTAACTGTACTGAGTTCATACTTACTTCTCTTTTTGAGTTAGCTATCAAAGTAAGGTCAGCTAAAGTAAGTGTGCTTAAAGTTTCTAAATTATCTGTATCTAAATAGTCATTAACATTAGATCCAATATTAACAGTTCTTTCGTTACCAGTATCTAAATCGAAAACTCGTACCTTCATATCAAAAGGTGACGCAGTATTCTTATAAATCGTAACGGCATACTTCTCGCTGCTGTCTCGTAAAATAAAAAACCACTTAGCATTTGTAGGTATATCTGATGCTAAATTTTTTATATATTGCAACGGTGGTCTTTTTCTACATCCGAATGTTGGATCAAGATAAGCATTAATTGATTCTTTTACTTGTCCAGCTAATTTTAAAGGGTCTGCTTGTTGACTAACACCACCTAAAAGATTAGGTATTTGTTGTGATATTGCTGCCATTGTTACCTCTTAATAGCGTTGTATGGTAGATATGTATGAATTTCTGTACCTCCAGCTCTATCGTTAAGCATGTTGTAATCTCCTTGCTGTGTCTCATATTCCATGATTGCAGCTCTAGCAATTTGCTCCTCTTCTTTTGAATATTTAACTATCTCGTTACTACCTACTGATCTGTTTGCAAAAACATTAGCAGCCCTCATAGCAATATAGTTTTTGAATACTTCTGGTAAATCTACAAAGTCAAATAACCATGTAACTTTGCCATAGACAACGTCATCAAACAAGTATGTATGATTTCGTTTGTCATAAAGCTTGCCACTTCTTTGCACTGTATTTTTATCACCAAAACTTACGAAGTCTAAAGCTAAAACATTCGATGGTATTATTATTTCTTTATCAGCATTGGGTGTAAATGGATAATCTTGTTCAGTATTAAATACCCATCCTTCTGCTTGAGTAGATAAAGATATTTCGTCTAAAATTTGTTCTGCTAATTTTGCAGCGGGGTTAAGTGTTGCTAGTGATGTAACAGGTGCTTGTCCAATATTAGATAAAATAATATTGACACCATCTAATTTTGTAATTTTAGTAGCCATTTATTTCTAGGGAATGTGAAGCCCCGAAGGGGATAAACCCCTTGGGAACTATATATTATTTAGCTTGAAGTGAACCAGCTACTGATGTGCGTAGCATACCTACACCCATGCTGAGTTTTCCAACAATCAAGTCACCTTGGTACTGAACTCTAAATGATTCAGATGTTGTTTCCACTGTTGGAGCTACAGTCTCAACTGTACCTACACAGTCTTTGTGGAATATAAGCCCTGCACACTTATCATTTGTGTCAGTGTAATCATTGTTCTCACCTGTAACAGCAGAGTTGTAAGCTGCCATGAAAGGAAGATTGTTTGATTTATAAAGCTTAACACCAGCAATAGAGTAAAGTCCTTCAGCACTATTTATAGAACCTTGTGTTCCACCTAACTCTCTGTTAAGAATGTTTGTATCAACAGAGGAGATAAGTGATAGGTACTGTCTTGGAGAAAGTACACAACTAATTCCGTCAGTAGGAGCGTTGCGTTCTTCTAGTACAGCTCTTGCCTCGAAGATACCGTCAACGATAGCTTGTGCATCAAACTGTTTTCCAGAACCGATAGATACTTCAAATCCACCTGGCTCGCCTGTAACAACAGAGCTTGCTCTAGATGCCATATCTAAAACTCTTGCTATTCTTTGGTCATAAAATTTTGCTAAAGCCTCACCAATCTGCTTAGATATTTCAGATCTTTGAGAGTAAGAAGACAAAATTTCATCAAGGTTATAAACAAACTGAGAGCTGATTAATAGATCGTCAGCATTGATTGTGACGGCGTTTGCCTTCAATGCAGCGTCAGCTAGTATAGGCTGCCCTGCTGTGTGGAAACCAGCTCCGAGTGTACCCTGTAGTAAGAATTGCTTACTCTTGTTACCTCTTAATGTGTAACCTCTAACTAATCCTTTGAAAATTGAAGCACTATTAAATGCGTTAAATACTTCTCCAGAAAAGACGGTTAACGATGTTGCATATTTATTTGCAAAGGTATTACTTTGATTACCATTGACCGAATGTGGTCTGGTAATATTAGCCATGTTTGTCATGGTCTATATCTCCTAAAAATTATTTACGATTTCGACATGTCTTAGTTTTTGAAAGATTTGACCCTCTTTCCGAGGTGTACACCCCAGTAGTTATCCGACGTATCGGGCTAGTGGGTAATTGAGATAGAGGGACTTGCACCCCCTAAGATTGCTTGACCAATTACTCTTTGCCATACATTCTTTTTAGAAATGCAATAGCTCTTTGGCGTTTAAGTTCTTCCTCGTCATGTATGACAGGGTATCTACAGAATGTATCTGCTTTCATAACGGATCTAACTTTTGCCCAAAATTTTTTTAATTTGTCCATTTTAGTCCCTTCAGAATCGGCTAGAAGGCGGACGAAAAATTGTTTAGGGATGATTGTACCCCTACTTTTTCTTCTTTTTCTTAGGAAAACCAGCTTTCATATTTGCGTATGCTTTAGCTGTAATGGTACTGTTCTTCTTAGATCTACTAGTACCAGCTTTCTTTCGAGCGTTGATGTTCGCGTATAATCCTCTTTTTGCCATCACCAAATATTAGGAATAATTTGACCTGTAACCCAATATGCTCCTATAGCTGCAACGACACCTAGCATCGCTAATCTTCCGTTCCACTTTTCTGCTTTGTTTAAATCCATTAGTCTAGTTCTGATAATTCAAGAGTTCCGTTTGTTGATGCGTTACGGATTACGCCTATGTTTGCTCCACTTGGAACAACCAAAGTAAGTCTTTCACCACTCGCTATGAAGTGGCTAGATGTTGTAGCTGTCTGAGCTGAAGTTCCTATGGAATATCTTATGTCAGCACCTACAGCCCGTATGCTTATCAGGCGTACGGTTGAAGTTAACACTGTATTTGCACTTGCAGATCCAGCAGCTAACTGTCTAGCGGTAACAGGTTGTCTTGCTACCTCTACCTGACGGACTGAATATTTACCGTCTTGAAAACTATGTTGTGTAGCTGTCACGATTATTTGTTATAAAAGTTCTGGTGAACGAGCTAGTCTTGCTTCTACATCTTGTCTGAACGCTGGGTCAGATTGATATAAAGGATTACCAATATCTCGTACAAGTTCAGCATGACTTCGATATGGTTTTAGCCCGTCGTTGGTGGGTGATTTGCCTGTCAATAATTGACCCTCATAACCCTCTGAGTTTTTAAATCTATTGTTAAGAGCTTCAACTGCAAACTTAATAGCCGTTGGATTATTTGATTCTGCAATCTGATTAAATTCCAAGATATCTTTTTCTGGGACATTAGTAGATGCCCACTGCATAAGGTCGTTATAACCTTGCTCACCTCCAGCAATACCATGTATCTCAGACACTGCATCTTGCTCTAAAGACTTTGTTTGATTTTTGTTGTAATAATCCATATAGGCTTTGACTAACTCTTTCGAGTCCATCTTCGATAAGTCTTCGATGACATCTGGAGTTAGCTCGCCTTTCTCTTTAAACACATCCGCAGCTTTTTGCATGCTTTGTTGTGGTATAGGTATCTCTGGTTCTGGTTCTTCAGTAGGTTGCTCTTCTGTTTCTCCCTCTGGCTTACCAAGTTTTTTTTCTAACTCTTTATAAGCTGCTAATAAATCATCTTGACTTTTAAACTTACCATCTATAAGGTTAGTGTTTTGATTTTCTCTTTCGTTCGCATCAAAGTTAGCTTCACGATCAGCCGCTAGTGCCTCTTCATTTGCTTTACCTTGTTCATATGCTTTTGCTTCTGTTACTTGTTCCGACTGATTTTGTTCAGTTGGATCAATCATTTTACTGGGCATGGTTTAGTGAAATGTAGTTTTTGCTGTACCAAATGATCTGGTTATTTTTTCTTTTATCTCGTAGTCTCCCGCAGTGGTAACTCTTTTTTTACTCAGTACCTTCTTGACCTGTGGGGCTGGGGATACTTCCTCCTCTTTCTTGGAGGGCTGGGGGTTCTTGCTGTTGGTTGGCATTTAATAATTGCTCCGCTATTGGTGTCTTTGCTAACTGACCCGCTTGTTTCATTAACGTGTCTGTAGTTTGTTGTTGTTGCATCTGTGCCATTTCTTGATCCATTGTTGATTGATCTTTAATCAAGTTCAATGTTTCAATACCTGACGCAGCGGCAAGTCTTTTCAATACTTCTGTAGGAACTATGTACTGTGCTAACGCTTCCGCACCAAGGGACTGCGCTACTGTATTCATAAATTCCATCAATGCTACTTTGTCTTGTTGACGACCTAAGCTATTTAATCCAGCAACAACCGTAGGACTTATTAGACCTTTTGGAAGTTGAGGTATAGCTTTATTTCGCTGTAATATATGTAGCTTTCTTAGTAAATATGGAGTCAATAAAGTAACAGTTAAATTACCATATACTCCAGATAGTTGCTCGTTAAGTTCCTGTTGTACCGCTGAAATCTCAGTCGCTGTTGTACGTTCTGCATTTCTTGGACTAAGAATTAAAAAAGCATCTGATATTCTTTGTGTTAATATCTCTATCATTTCTCTTACAGTACGAAAGTCAGCTTGCTTGTTAGTAGCAATAACACTTACGTCGTCTGCCCTACCAGAAATAATGCTTCCAGTAGATGCCCTTGCTAGAGCTTGTGGTTTAGTAACAGAACTGGGAGATACTGCAAAGACGACCTTTGCCATCGTTGCACTTCCTTCCACCATACTTTGCATAAGACCATCAAGACTCTGTAAGTCTGCTTGATACTCAGATACTCTTGATCTACCGTAACTCTCTTGATCCGTAATATTAAATCTACAACAAATCCAAGGACTAATATTTTTAGGACTTGAACCGTGTGAGCTTGGTAAAATTTTTCCGTCACATTCTTGATACCATTTATGTGATCCGTCTTTTAATTCACAGTGGGTAAAGACAGTTGCATCTTCATAGCTACTACCAGCTACTCCGTGCTTTACTCCATCTTCTCCAGCACTATTTATATTTGGTTCTCCATCTGGTAGTTTTTGAAACTCTTTTGGAAGTAATGATCTATGGACATGCTCTTTCGTAACGATGTGAAGTATTTCACCATTGCCGTCACGATCCACTACGAAGCGATTTAGAGGATACAGTTTTAAATGTTTCTTCCCAGCAAACAATAATACGTTGCCTGTGACAACCAAATGTCTCATTGCTGAGTATAAGATAACTCGATCACTTGATTCTGAGATTTGCTGCATTATGGTTCGTTCCATCTTGCTTAGTGTCAAATCTATTTCTGATCTTATGTCAGGTGTTATCTCTGGTAAGGTTGCGAGTTCTTGGTCGTTAATAGATAACTTGAAAAAACTTGTATTTAGTGGGAAAAGACTTAGCATGAGTTTTGAACTAAGCACGTTACATCCTTTAGCTCCCAGTGACTGCCAAGGTATCGGTAGCTTTTCGCCTTCACCGAAACCCTCTTCAGTCATAAGGTAAGGTATTGTCAATGCCGCTGCCTCTCTTGCTGCGTCTAAAAACTGTTGTCTTCCTGATCTCAAACTTTCGTAGCGTGATAACGCTGTTTGTCTCATTTAGGAATATTTAATGAAGTCTTTGTTGGAGTCTTTGCTGTATTTAAAGGTATTCTAAATTTGCTTAGACCTTTTGTTTTTTGTAACTCTTGTTTTCTTGTGAGTTTCTTTTTTAGTTTTGCCTCATCACCCGCACCCGCACTTGTTGACATTGGTGGTGGGAGAGTTCCCATCGAGTCAGGTTGTATAGGTTTTGGAGCTGCTGGAGCTACTTTTGGCTCTTCATACTCTGGCATGTCTGGTATATCAGGCTGACACATCTTTTTTATTTTGTAAATGTTCTACGACACTACGCTGCCCAGCTCTGAACATAATCAAAGCTAGGGTGTCATCAGGGTTTGGTGTATATGCAGGGAAGGTTTCATCTAGTTCAATAATCATTTCATCTAGAAATCCAACTCCCCCATCTAGGATTTTTAATGTGCTATCCATAAGAAGGTAAGTCTCGATTGTCGCTCTCAAAAAACGCTGGCATGCGGGAGCGTTGTGTTTCTTTTAGTTCTGCTTTACCAGTACGATATAGAGAATCGCTGGTCTTTATCCAGAAGTCTTTGTTTAAATATTTATTTTCAGAAGTGCCAAGGCTATCCATTACCCAAGCAACGGTCTGTCTTCTTAGATTATCTAGGTTTTTAGAATTACCAATACCTAAGTCCTTGCAAACCATTTGATGCTGAAGAACGTGGATACCTTCGTCACCGCTGATATCTTGACTACAACTTCTCGCAGCCATGTCACCACAGAATCTATAGAAAGGTAGCAGTACAAAAAATACTGATCTTTCTAATACAGCCGTCTTGAGTATTGGGTGCTGGGGTGCGTCAAGCCACGCTTTGCGAATGACTTGCGCCTCCCTTTCAGCTCCCCTGTCAATCCCATGAGCATTAACCAAATAGTGAAAAGCAAGATCATGCTTGTCCTCATCCTTTTGGTTACTTCTAAGTGCTTCCTCACATCCATCTATCTTAGGTAGTTCTTTTGCTAATCCTTGCTCAAGCATTTCTTTAACAGGTAGCTCAAGCGTTCTCAGTGCTAAGGCTCTATAAAATGTTTCTTCTGATCCTTCTAATAGAACACCTTTAGTAACTTCTATTGGTGTCCATTTTCTTTTTCTATTTGTTAGTTTCGTATAAGGGCTAGTCATCATTCTGCACAAGTTGAACAAACTTCATTGTTATCAAAATTAAATAAGTCTTTATAATCTTCATCATCAATAAGTGCAGCGGCATCATCCTTTCTTTGTGTATCTGGCATCACTCTTAATGAGTAATACATGCTTGTTAATGGTGAGTCCAACCAATCTTGTATAAACTCATCATCATATTTGCATACATCTGTCCATGTATTAAATGAATACCCATGAAATAATCCAGTGTTCTCTAACAACTGACACATTCCTTTGGCAACAGAATAGTACGCATCCCAACCAACCTCCCAAGCAGTTTCTACATATCCATAGTCAGCAGTGGTAACTCCATAAGTAGAGCTGTCTCTGTCTACACTTGTAGCTATAGGTGGTGCAATCTCAGGTGTCGCGGTGTAACCATTTCTATCTGAATATTTATAAGAGCATGTAGCTGTAGGAGCAATAGCAAAAGCTCTGTCCATGTTGTACTTATCTGCAACATCAGCAGCAGCATTTATAGCTCTCATAAAATACAAAGCAAGATCCCATGCTTCTGTATCTGTTTGTTCTTGAGTTGCACCTTTTCCAGCATTTAACACAGACAAGGCTTCACCAAAGTCTTTGTACGAAACATTGTAGTAACTAAGAAAATTAGCAAGACCTATCATACCTAAGCCAACTTGTCTGTCTTCTTTTGGGTGGCGATAGTAACCATCTTTATCTACACCTGTCTTGGGATGTAGTTCACATAGCTCTTTCATCGCCTGTTCAAACACAGGTATAAGTTCCTGTTTCTCACATGCCGCCAAGTTCACATGTTGAAGCAAACAACTGCCTTTATTTAATAGTGCAACTTCTAAACATACATTGAACCTAACTCTTCTACCTTGCTGGTCATATCTTTTTTTTGCTAACCATATATCTCCAGCCTGTATGCCATGTAGTAACAAACCTCTTGTAAGACTATCAAGATTATCCCATGACTTTTGATCTATATTTACACACCTTTTAACCCAAGGTAACTCACTTCTTTTAGCTGTTATAAAATCAATTAAATCTTCGTGGTCAGCGTCAAGATGTAGTGTGATAGCACCTGATCTATAATGTCCGCCCCTTCTTAAAATTTCGTTTAGAACAGAATAAATTTTACCAAAACTTACAGCTCCACTTGCAACTAATCCTTTACCATTGTCAGTTCCTTTTGGTCTAAGATTACTAAGATGAACTGCAACTCCAGCTCCATGTCTTAGTGCGTAACTTGCGAATACCCAAGAGTCTTGTATGGACTCCATGTTATCATCTGGGCATACGATTGTGCATGAAACAGGTAGGCGGTGTGATGGTTCATCAAGCCAAGATTGTACACGCCCTGTTCTTGCAATTTTTTGATTCATACTATGTCATCTAAATAAGGAGGTTTGTAGTTTCGACCTTTCATTACTTTGCCAGCGGCATTTTTTACTGGCTTGCCATTTTCTAATTTAGACAAGTTGCTTTTAAATACTCTGTCTAAAGCTTCGTCAAGTTCCCAGCCAGCGGCTGTAGCATATTGGAAACAAACAAAAACTAAATCCGCTAGTTCTTTAAGTGCAAATTTATCTGGTTTGTAATCAGCAACAGCTTGGTTAAATTCCCAGTACTCCTCACTGATAAGTTGTCTTTGTAATATAAGGTCAGCTTTTGCTCCTATAGGCTGATCCATTTGAACTCTAAATTGGATTGCCTGACCTTGAAAATCATAGTGCATTTTTTGTTTGTCTAATTGGTTATTAATTTTTTTCAGAAAATCGTGCATCCACTCTTCCCAAATCACAGCATTGTGAGGTAGCTTTGCACCTTTATACATACGACTACTTAATAAGCTATTTCGTATATAAATAAGTTCTTGCTTTGATAAATTCATGGCGTATATAATATTGGTTCTTCTTTTTTAAAGTCCCAATCATCTGCATGAAGTATCTTGGCAAGTCTTAATTGTCTTAGTGCATCAGCTTTTTTATAGCCATGCTCAAGAAAAGCACTAAGCACAGTGTCCCAATAACTACCCTGTTTATTTTTAAGAATAAGTTGTGCTTTCTTTTTACCGATACCTTTGATACCACTGTATCCATCTACAGGATCACCACTTAAACATTGCTCGTATAATTTATACTCTGCTTGTTCTGGGGTTTGGGTAAACTCGTCTTTTAAGTTATATATACGACATGGTATTTGTTCCATGTCTTTGTCTGGGCTGACTATTACAAAGCTACTGTAACAACCACTGGTTGATAGTATGCCAAGAACATCGTCTGCCTCTAGTTGTGGCATACGAATACATTCATACTCAGTCTTTGCCCAGTTTAATAATCTTTTAAATCCACAAGGCTTACGCTTTGTTCTATTAGATTTATAAGAACTGTCTATAGTTTTTCTAAAATTTTTAACGTCAGTAAACGTCATTATTAGTTGGTCTGTATCAAACCTTTCTTTTAAATTTCTTACATCTGATCTAATTATTTTTTGTCCGTTAGTTAAACTTCCAGCTATTACTGTTGTGTCTGCGTCGTATGTCATTTCATACTCTGAAGCACTAGCAGCTCTGTAAAAAAAATAATCAGCGTCAAGTAATATTGTTGGTGGTTTTAATTTCATTTGTGAGATAAATAACAGCTCGCTTCAACGTGTCGGGATCATCATGTAACAAACCAATACCGCTGTTGCAAGATCTACAAATGTACCCTCGAAAAGATAATTTTTCATGGCAATGATCCAAGACCCAATCGCTCGTGTACTGTCCACATATTTGGCAGTTACCAGCGGCGGGTTCTGGATGTCGTTTTTTAAGAGTATTGCGGATCTTGTTTTGAATGTTTGTACACTCTTTGCAACGATTTCTCGTAGCTCTGTGTCTTCCATCAGCTTTAGTAA
>MDTG01177708.1_pt1 | contig 23890 bp, 15 predicted proteins | sample 811421 | NCBI WGS metagenome assembly MDTG01 (sample SAMN05326645, study PRJNA326480) | marine metagenome | isolation source: seawater | place: Pacific Ocean: South East | collected 2011
CCGTTTCTTTGTCCTTCATCTTTGATGATTTATAAAATGAACTCAGGACACTTGAAATAGTTGAGTGTCCGCAGTGCTTAGAATCATATATAGGATGTTGAAAATCTCCCTTGACTAGCTTTATACCTTTGTACCTGGTTTCTCCAACCAAACTCCCCTGCTTTACACCATCTAATAAATGTTCACTACCAACGTTATAATAGAGATGTGTGGCGCTATTTTTGTTTTCTAGATCGTTCATACATGCAAGGAGCTCGTTAATGATTTTTTCTAAATCATAATTAATTATGTCCGCATCATATTTAATATTAGATACAAAACCCTTAACTTTAGCCTTGGACTTATATATTGATTCTTTTATACCAGAGGTAAGATAACTGGGAAAGGTTGATGAATACTGAGTGCCACATCCATATAAGATAATATCACTATTAACAATTATTTCTCGTGCTTTTTTAGATACTTCTGGAGGGCTATGAAGATCGTTTAGTTTCTTTTTTTTCAATGTAAAATCAAGGGAATTGATTTCTTCAATAAATTTATCATCTGGCTCTTTTTCGAGGAGATAGATACCTGCCATAGCACTATTATCTTGTTCCTCGACCATTAAGGCTTCATCAAAGAGAAAGTCACCATTTTCTTTCAGACCTACGAGATAACGATTTTCCCCTCTGCTTACATTGCAAAGAGAAGCATTTAACTTTGATTGAAAAACGGCCATTATTTCTTCAAGAGTTGCATTAAAGTCATTACCTTTTGAAAGAAATACTCCCGCAAAAACAAGGTTCCCTAAACTACATCCGTCAAAGGAGGTGTTAAAATTCTTTTCTTGGCAATATTTTCCAAAAACAACGATATATTTTTCAACAAGTGCTATGTAATCATGTTCAAGATTATTGAAGATATGAGAAAGACTTTCCAACGCTTTAAGTTTGTTAAAATCTACGAGGCAGTCAATAATCTCTTGGTTACTCATTTCGTCTGGGAACCTATACTCTAGTAATTCAATCACTAGGTGTTGGTTAGGGCTGTGTATCTCCAAAAGGTGACTGAGGTTTTTGCGAAAATCACTAGGCCCTAACATCCCTGGGATAAATTTGCGAAGCACTCCTGTTGACATCCCATTATCGTAACCATTTATGATAAGGTTCAATTTTACATTGCTATGTTTTACTAGCTCTTTTATTAGATTTGCAGAGCCTCTGCCACCACAGAATAAACTCACTTCAATCAGGTCGTTAGTTATTTTATTTGTCATGCATCACCTTGCTTACCCAATTATTATAAAAGGAAAGCTACTGAAATCACACAGGCATATTCTTCTTAATCACCTTAGGACATAAAACAACAAATATTTTTAATTTATAATTTTACTAAAATTTGACCCTTTTTATTATCTATATCTAAGGTGAAATATTCATATAACTCGTCACACTTAAGGTAGGTAGACTCTGTAAAGACTGATTTGTTGATAATAATAATGTCAAGATCAGTGTTCTTAATATTAGAAACAAACATATCACAAAAGTTTTTTGGTAAATCAGGAAGGTATGAAGGATATATATAATTCTTTCTGACGATTTTATTACTCAGGTCGGGTTTTGCTGAACCGAATAAACCAACCCTGACAGGCTTGTTTTTAAGTTCCTTCCCGAATAAATAATAACTTCTAAATATAAAACCATTAAGAAGTGTAATTTTTTTCGGTGGCTCTAAGTTATTAACATAGCTTGAGTACCAAACACTTTTCTCAGTGCTAATCTTATTCTTTTTTATTGCATAAAAATAAATCATATGGCTTGAAACTAAGACAAGTAGCAAGAAGTTAAATTTTATTGCCTTAAATTTACGAAAATAAAAAAACATCAGCACTAAAGCAGTTACTCCAAGAGACAACCAAATTTTCGTATTGTTGTACCTGCCAATTATTGAAAATAATGCAATCAATATGAAAAAAAACTTTCCGTCATGCTTATTCAAAATATTATTAATAACAGGAGAATTGGAGCAACTTATAAAAAAAGCCGGAATATATAGCGGCAGCAGGTACCTGCTTGAATTAACATTTAGTCCAAATGACTCATTTAACCCAGAAAAAGGAGATCCTAAAAAAATAAAAACAAACAATCCAAATGTTATTAAACATGTAAATGAAAAAAATTTATTTTTATTTTTATTGTCGAAAATTGAGATTAAAAGTGTTGACACTACTCCTATCCCAAAAATCGAACTAAAGGGCTGCCAGCCCAAAAAACCCTTAAACACCAGCAGCCTCATAGATACGTCGAATGTCCTCCACATGCTCTTTAGGGAAGTCATATTTATGACTTCTGAAGATAAAATTCCTTCAAGACCAAACTTAGTGAAAGGGAAAATTGGATTTCCATATTCAATTAAATTCTTTAAATACCATGGACTGGCAATAGTAGATGCTGCCAATAGGCTCATGGCGATGTATCTTTTTTGTGAAATATTACGTCGGACCAGTTCATATAAAACAGGTAAACAAAAAAACAGATTTGTTAATTTAGTACCAACCGTAAATCCTAACAAAAATCCGGATAAAATGAATTTGAAAATACTTTTTTCATCACTTTGAAGTAAACAATAACTTGCAAATAAGAGAACTCCTGGAGAAACATCAGAATCACTAAAGCCCATCAAATATTTTTCTATATCTGGTACAAAAAAAACAAATGGAATTAAGAACAATAATTTTTTATTCACATCGCATTTATCAATGAGAAATGTCATGCTACAAAAGGTAATATATATTAACAACAGCTCTGATATTGCAGATAAATGTTCCGTTTTAAGGAACAGAAGAAAAAATGTGGAGAACAGGCTTCCGTTAAATGGAAAGCTTCCCTGATATGTAAGTTGCTTAACAAAGAAGGTACCATCTTGTACCCACCTGGCCGGAACGGCAGCATGGTATGTAGAGTCATCAAGACTTATCCAAACTGCTCCCAAGGAAACCTTTAAAAAATAAAAAATGATAAGCAATAAAAAAAGTATATCCTCAGGAAATAATTCTAAACTGATATTTGAAAGTTCTCCATGTTTGTATAAACCTGGCTTTCTACATAAAAATTTAGACGAAATCATAATAATAAAAAGCAATGAAAATACAAAAAGTGGATTAAGTAAACTTGTAAAGCCGCTAATTAGAATTACTAAAGAAGGTACTAGATAGAGAAGCAACGAAAAGCAAAGCCTCTTATATGCAACTGATGTTGCGAATCTGTTAACAACTGATGAGCTTATAACGTAAATAAATATTAAGGACCCAATAAATAGAAGGCTATTTATCATTTTCTATGCCTTGTCCGTAGGATTTAAATTTTTCCAACACCGCGCTCATCTGCTCTGATGTTAATATTTTTGCCTGGTTTATCCTCTCCCCTAAACTTAAATAAATCTCTGCGACAAATTCAATTGCCTCAGCACACGCATAAGCTCTTTGGATACTATCACCACAAGCCACTACGCCGTGGTTGCCGAGGATAAGGCCATTTGCGACTTTAATTTTTGTTTTTATATCTTCCGCAAGCTCATTCCCTCCAAATTCTGAGTAGGGAACATAAGGTACAGATCTACCAACATAACCAATAATATAATGCAAAGGGGGTAATTCCCTTCCGAGGGTTGAAAAGGCTGCTGCTTTCACGGAGTGAGTGTGAACGACGGATCTCAGATCATTTCGTTCCTTATATATGTTTAGGTGAAAACATAATTCACTAGATGGTTTATAGTCGGAGACTTTTTGGGTGCCATCAATACCTACAACCGGGATCATTTGCCAATCAAGCTTATCGTACATCACTCCTGTTGGACTTATCGCTACTAAATTGTAAGCTTTATTATATATAGAAATATTTCCACTGGTTCCTCCACCACCAAGGCCAGAGGAAAGCATCTTTTTTAAATATTCAACAATGAGAATGCGCTCGTTTTTTAGTAAGTCCATCTTTTTTACCTCTAACATAATGATACCGTTCAAATTTACGTAAAAACACCTAATTCATTTTTACCTATATATTTTATTTTTTTTTGCGTTAAGATTAGAATATGAAATCTATAAGTATCGCTGCGCCAGTTTTCAATGAAGAACTCAATATTGAAAACTGTGTTAAAGTCTGGATTGACGTCCTAACTGAGCTAAAAATTAAAGATTATGAAATAATTCTTTGTGATGATAAGAGCACTGACAATTCAAAAAAAGTGATTCAAGAACTTTCCCAAAATAATGAAAAAATAAAATTAGTTTGCCATGATAAAAATCAAGGTGCAGCTAAAGCAGTCATCACTGCGGGAAACCAAGCATCGATGGAGCGAATCCTTTTTGTTGATTCAGACGGACAGTTCCCAAGAAATAGCATCAGAGATATTATATTGAAATCAAATCAATACGAGAATTCTGTAATTTTTGGTGCGAGGCAAGTAAAGGAAGATTCATCACTCACCCAAGTTGGAACAAAGCTAACAACTATCCTATTCAATCTCATCTACAATAAAGACTTCAATGATATTTCTTGTATCTTAAAAGTATTTCCAACAAAAATTTATAAAAAAATCAAACTTGAATCAACTGGACTAAATGTTTCAACAGAAATGTCTTGCAGAGCACTCGAAGCCAATATTGACATTAAAGAAACATTTGTGTCCCATAAGGCTAGAGAGTTTGGTACGAGCAGCGCTGCAGGTACAAGATTCATCAAACATGGGTTAAAAAGAATAATAATTCTTAAATACTTTTTAATTAGAAAGTTACTGACTAAATTTGGAGTTATTTCTAGATCTGACATTTGACAAAATATGACATAACCCTAAGTAAACTAGTGGGTCTATCATCACCCTGTAGCGATCATTTTCTGCGAGCTCAATCAGATTTGAGACAGAAAAAATGTAAATAACACAATATAAAATAAACATGTATTCAATTTTTTCAAACCTTAGCCACTTAAATCGAAACATGAACAATAAAATTACAAAATAAGCAAAAGGTATTATCAAATAACTACTTAATGGAATTTCATTCTTTAATGGCCATGGCTTTCGTATTTTTTTTATTGAATTTTCTAAATCCAGCCTTAAGTTATTAAGAGTAACCAAATTTATATAAGGAAATAATGCAATAGAATTATTTTCTAGACCAAATCCATGATCCCAAGTTGGTTTAAAAAACATAATTACTGCCCTAATAACTCTTTGGGCATAGTCTTTAGGAAATTTTTTTATAATTTCAATAGCGCTCTGCTGATATCTCTTTGCTATTTCCAAGTAGTGATAATGTCCTAAGTTCACACTAAATTCTTCGGTAAACCTGCCTAAAGTCGTTTTATATTCGGTATTTAGTACCTCTATATTTTTGAACTTTTCAGGAACTGGCTTTGAATTAAAACCATAACTACTGATTGATTTCACAGGGCCAATTTTATATACAGGGTCCAATTTAATAATATCTGTCACATGCTTCTGGTCAATGTATTTAGGTGTAATTTTATATAAACTAAAACCCAAACCACTCCCAAGACTAAAAAAATCAAAAATATATAAATTTTTAAAAAATATTAATAGTAAGATTATCGTCGGTGGTACGAATGCCTTAATCACCTTCAGTCTTTCTTTTTTTAATCCGAAGAAAAATAAAATAAACCAGCCGAAATAAAATACTGGATGAAATGCAGACCGGGTCAATATAAGAATTAATTGAGCCCAAAAAAACAATGAAAGGTATTTCGCTTTTCGAGAACCGCGATAAAGATTAAGTAGATAAAAACTAGCTAATAGCAAAAAGCTGCTTGTCCACGTATAAATAGGCCAGTTTTCGTATAAGATTGTTTCTGGAAATAGGTAAAATAGAGAAGCAAGAATTATAGATTGAGGAGTTGAATGATTTATTTTCAAGCTTGTTTTAAAAATTATTAAGCCCATCAAGAATGAAATAGCATAAAAAATAATTCTTAAAAGTAGGATCGGTGACAACATACTCTGTTGATGAATAAAACCTAGAAATAAATTATATAATGGAGGTTGATAATGAAAATAAAGAACAGATTCAAGTAGATTAGTCTTGAGTAATTTAATGTCAATAAAGTGCCACATCTGAAATACCCAGTCGTACTCGAATTTCAGATTGAAAAAATTAATAACACAAACTCTACTTATAACGAAGATTAGTAATAAAATAAAATATGGGTGCTTATGAAAACTAGTTTTTGCCATCGCAATGTCTCATCGATTAATCAGGTTTATAAATTATAAGCTAAAAAATAGAACTGGTTTAATTAAATTTCTTAAGGAAAAAGAATGGCGGAGACGGCGAGATTCGAACTCGCGGTACCGCAAAAACGGTACGACGCCTTAGCAAGGCGCTGGTTTCAGCCACTCACCCACGTCTCCAAAGTGGCGGAGAATGAGGGATTCGAACCCCCGGTACGCAGAACGTACAACGGTTTTCAAAACCGCCGCCTTCGACCACTCGGCCAATTCTCCACAAGAGACGCACATATTAGTGGCTTTGTTTGTTATTGACAATATTATTTTTTGGAAATTTTGGTTCTGCCGCCCATGTAAGGTACTAGCACCTCAGGAACATTGATCGAGCCATCTTCGTTTTGGTAGTTTTCCATAATCGCCAGAACTGTTCTGCCCACGGCCAGACCGGAGCCGTTAAGAGTATGGGCAAATTTAGGTTTTCCATCCTCCCCACGATATCGAATCTTCGCCCTTCTTGCCTGGAAGTCCCAGCAGTTGGAAATAGAGCTGATTTCTCTATATTTATCTTGAGAAGGAACCCAAACCTCAAGATCAAAGCATTTTCTCGCTCCAAAACCGATGTCACCAGAGCAAAGAAGCATTTTACGATATGGGAGACCAAGCTTTTCTAAAAGCATTGTCGCCTGGTTAACCATTGCCTCATGGGCCTTTTCTGAATCTTCAGCCGAAACAATATTTACCATCTCAACTTTGTTAAATTGATGAAGTCTCATTAAACCACGAGTATCTTTACCATAGCTACCTGCTTCACTTCTAAAGCAAGGTGTGAAAGCAGTAAATTTAAGTGGAAACTCTTTTGATTCAAAAAGTTCATTCTTTTTCAAGTTTGTTAAGGGCACCTCGGCTGTTGGAATTAAAAACCAATCTCTATCATCTTGAACTTTAAATGAATCCTCTTCAAATTTGGGCAAGTTTCCAGTCCCATACATTGATTCTCTATTTACAATAAAAGGAGGGATAATTTCTTCATAGCCCGCTTTTTCATGCTCATCTAAAAAGAAGTTTATGAGAGCTCTTTCAAGTTTTGCTAGATCTTTTCTGTAAACGACAAACCTAGAGCCCGTAAGCCTTGCTCCACGCTCAAAGTCGAGCATTCCAAGACTTTCACCCAACTCATGGTGATCCTTTACATCAAAATCAAACTTTCTGGGTTCTCCCCATTTACTAACTTCAAGATTACTATCTTCATCAGCTCCAACAGGTACTTCATCTGAGATTAAGTTTGGCATACGACTCAACGAGTCATTAATTTTAGCAGTAATCTCAGCCAAGGTGTTTTCGGCGCTTTCGATTATAATCTTAGCTCTAGCGACTTCAGCCATTAACTCATCTGCACTCTCTCCAGCTTTCTTTAGTGGGCCAATTTGCTTAGATAGCGCCTTAACGAGAGCTCTTTTTTCTTCACTTTCTTGAATAAGCTCTTTTCTTTGCTCATTTAGCTTGATGATTGAATCAAAACTAACATCAACTGAGCCTCTTTTTTCAAAGTTCTCTTTATATAAATTTATGTTTTCCACAAAGTGTTTTAAATCATGCATATTTTTACCTTAAGGACTTAATTGTTCCCTCTACTTCTCCCTTATCTGACGCAGTGGGGTTCATTTTTAAATATGCTTCATATTGCTCAATGGCAAGATCGTTTTGATTCATTCCGCGATAAATATCAGCTAAAACACGATAAACTTGCGGGTTTTTATCATTTACACTCTTTGCTCTTACAAGGAGCTCTTTAGCCTGCTCAAACTGCCTTTGCTCCTTACGAATAAACCCTAAATTCAAGAGAGCATCCTGGTCTTTGGTATTTAAGGAGATCGCTTGTTCGAAATGCTTAATCGCCTTATCCCATTCCTCCATAAATGTATAAACCTCTCCTAAAACAGAGTCCCCATCACTTCTTAGTGGGTTTTGCTTTTTCTCTTTTTCGCCAAACTCTAAAGCTTTATCAAAGTCCTGCATTCTCAAATATGTTTTGGACAAATAATAGTAAATCTTTGGAAAGGTACTAAGCTTTTGTTCAACTTCAAGAAATATTTTTTCAGCATCTTGGTACTTTTCACTATCAAGATAAAAAATACCAAGCTCTAACAGGATTTGAATATTAGATGGGTCAACTTTCGCAAGAAATTCAGAATACCTTATAACCTCTTCAGGCTTACTCTCTAGCTTTGATTCTTCAATCATAAATTCATAATAAAAAGGCACCGGAATTGTAAGTTGCTCTAATTTCTTTTTATAGTTTTCAAAGTACTTCAACTGTCCACTTCGATAGTAGAATATAGCTATTTTAGCCTCAAGTTTTTTATTACCAGGAAAATCTTTCAATAAGTTTCGAACATAACCAATGCTAGTCTCTACCCCTTGTAACTCATATAGAATATCTGCATACAAGAGTTTGTAGTCTAGATTAATTGGATTAAATTCTATCGCCTTATTCAAGCTATCTTTAGCAAATTTAAATTTCCTGGACTTATAGTAAATCCAACTAGTGCGGTAGTGGCTTTCGTCTAAAAGAGGATTTATTTGGTTAGCAAATTGATAGCTTTTTATTGCCTTGTAGTAGTTTTTCTCTTTTTCATGAAGTTTACCCCAAAGATAGTGATACTTTCCCGTTTCTCCAAATGGTGTTTTACTTAAAGCTCTAAGTCTTAGCAGTCCGTCATATGTTTTAAAAGATTCAATGTATGCCAGAACCATCGCTGACTGCACTTTTACATCATTTGGGTATTTAGAATATAAAAGGTCCAAAGAAGTTATTGCTGCCGAAAACAAACCTCGAGACAGTTGGACCTCACTAAAATAAAGCCTTGAATCCAAAAAGTCTGGAGCCACATCACAAGCTTTAACAAGTTGTTGAATTGCCACTTTGAATTTTCCCTCGTCAACAGACCTTTTTGCTTGATTGAGAAGTACCTTAGACTTTGATTCTCTAATTAAAGTTTCAACAGAGTCACTACCACCAATTGATAAATCAGCTAAGCGTCTCCTCAAAGAACTTGTTTCTTTAACTTTCAGTGAATAGTTAAAATATTGAACCGACTTTTTATTCTTTCCTTTCGCTGCTGCATAAATACCCTTGTATTCATAAAATTTTGCAATATTTTGGGGAGAATAATTCCCACGCAATTTTTCTACGATAAGTAGAATAGCTTCCAACGTCTTGAAGTCTTTATTAATAATTAAATACTCAGCGAATTTTAATAAGATTTTGGAATTAGTTCTATTTTCACCTGCAACTTTTCTTAAAAGATCGTAAGCCTCGTCGTTTCTGCCATCAAGCTCAAGAAACTCAACCAAGGTTAATGTCCCATTAATTGGCATATCTGGTACATTTTTAATTTTATCAAATAACTCTCTCGAGAGCTTAAAGTCTCCATCTCTGATAGCAACCTCAAGGTACTTGATAAATATTTGTAAAGTAGGTTTTTTAGAAATTCTTAAATAGTTTTCGATAGTTGATTTGGCTGCCGTAATTTTTTCGAAATACAAATAGTAGTTTGCGACACCTAAGGCAACATACGAATTATTAAAGACTCTGGATTGAACTAGCTTAATTAAGCCGTAAAGCGTCTCTCCCGCTTTGATTGGATGCTTTGTATTTTGTAGACGCAAAGAGTAGATATAAATTAAATAATTAATACTCTCATTAATTTCATTTAAACCATTTTTAGCTTTTACTCTAAACTGATTTTCTATTGAGGTTAAGAAATGCTTAGACGCAAGATCTAAATCTTTTTTAGCTGCATTTCCAGACTCAATAATTGGAATTATTTTTAAGCCTTCGTTAAAGTTTTTTTGGCTCTTTATAGAATTTAAGGTTTGCAAAGGTGTTGGAAACAAAACCTTTGAATACTTGGGGACCAGCTTAACATCCTTAGGCGGTTCATCCATGTATAAATAACCAACGATAAAAACAGCTAAAATCCCTACTACACCTATTCTTTTTTCTTTCTTTTTTTTAACATTCTTATCGTCAAACTCAGAGGTATCTGTCGAAATATCTAGATCATTCTGCTCACTCTCTTTCTTTAATTTCTCATCATTACTATTATCAACTTCCTCTTGAAACTCTTTAAGAGCAAGGTCACCATCGTTCATTAAGGCGCCATGCATATCTTGAATGTTTATTACACTCGTTTTATCCTCGATTGATATCTCTTCTTCTTTTTCTACCTCATCTTCAATTAATTCATTCTCTTCACTTGATGCCGAATCTTCAGCATTAGAGGAACTTTCGGTCAAAACTTCGCCGAGATTTACGACCTTAGTTTTATCTGGGGAATTAAACTTTTTAGTATTGAGGACAATTGTTTTATCCGTGTTGTCATCAGTTAAAGTGTAACTTGTTGCCTCGCCACCACTTTCATTATTTACATCCTCAGGTTCACGATCTCCCTGCATATGATCTTCTACAATATCTTTATCTTTCTTTTCATTTAGATCTGATGATGGTTCGTAAACTTTTGAAAATTGGAATTCCTCAAAACTAGGGTTTGATAACCTATAAACTTCAATGATTTCATTAATTTTATCACCTGAAAGCCAGTCACCAATTGGGTAGAGTTGGAATTCGTTTTCAATTGAGATCTTGTTCTCAATAAATAGCTGTTGAAGACCTTTGAGATCTACCGGGCCAACTACTTTTTTATTTTTTAGCTTAATTTTATATCTATTCATGAATCTATGAATAAATATATCATGAATTAAAAAATTTTTAGAAAATAGATATTATAGCTTTCTCTGTAATACTAAGAAATCCTGACCATTTTATTCCAAGAATAATTATTGGTAGAGAAAGCGCTACTAGAACAGATCTATTAACAGCATTAAAGCCTAAGATTGAGTCGTCCGACTCTTCTTTATTAAATACCATGTAACGAACAATCTTAATATAATAGTAAAGGGAAACTACCGAGTTTAATCCACCGATAAAAGCAAGCGTATAAAACTTATTATTAACCGCAGCGCTTAGGATATTAAACTTAGCAACAAATCCTCCAAATGGAGGAATCCCTGCAAGAGACACCATTGATATCGTAAGTAAAATTGCCATCAAAGGGTTTCTCTTTATTAACCCGTTGAACCTGTTAAAATCATCATTTCCATAGTGATCACTAACAAAGCCAACTACATAAAATGCTACTAATGTCATAAAGACGTAGACCATTGAGTAGTATGAGATTGCCGAAACACCATCCTGCCCGAGAACAACGACACCCATTAGCATGAAGCCAGCATGTGATATTGAAGAATAAGCAAGCATCCTTTTAACACTTTGTTGTCCTATTGCAGTTACGTTTCCTACCGTCATCGTTAAAGCCGAAACAACAACTAGCAGACCAATAATAGATGTTGAAAATAAGCCCTCACCACCAAGAAATATCATTGATATCCTCATAACAGCGGCGATCCCAGCGAGCTTAGGAACGATTGAGAAAAATGTCGTTACGGGGAGAGGTGAACCTTGATAAACATCAGGAGTCCACATGTGAAATGGAACACATGCAATCTTGTATCCTAAGCCAACAAAAAATAACAAAAATGAGGGAATTAAAACTAAAGTCTGATTCATATTAAGCTGATTCAATTGGTCAACAAGCCCAGTAAATTGAATAGTACCAAACACACCATAAATATGGCTTAAGCCAAAAAGCATCAAACCTGCAGAAACACCACCATACAGGGAGTACTTTAGCCCTGCCTCGGATGACATTTCATTAGATCTCTTAAAAGAAGCAAGCACATAAGACAGAATCGAAAGAGTTTCAACACCTACATATAAAGTCAGCATGTTATTTGCCGAAGCCAAAATCATTCCACCAATGAGAACGCCAACAACTAATATATTGAATTCGTTTTTGGAATTGAGGTTAATCTCCTTGGTAACAGAGTTAAGATAAATTGCACCAATTGTACCAAGAGTCATCATTAACTTCATTAACGTAGAAAATGGATCGATAGCAACCGCATTAAAAAATGCAGTCGTTGGCGCATTACTAAGGTTTAAAAACAAAACAACTATAATTGAAAAGAGACCAATAAGAGAAAAGTAATTAGTCATTTTTCTTTTTTCATTATGATTATATGTTGCCTCGAGAAAGACCAAGCCAACCATTACAACCAATGCAAGTGCTTCTGGAACATAGACACTAAGACTATTTAGATAATTTAAACCTAGATTAACCATAACAATACCTTATTTGGAGATTATTGAAACCTTCCAAGTAATTCAACTAAAGACCCCACTGATCCCTTCATAATATTTAAAACAGGTGACGGATAGATTCCAAAGAAGATAACCGCAATACAAAGAGGGATCATGTAAAAAATTTCTCTAGCATTCATGTCACTATAGTCTTTAACGCTATCAATAACCTCTCCAAAAAACATTCTTTTGAACATCCAAAGCAGGTAAGCAGCACCAATCAAGAGACCAATTACTGCAAGCACCGTGATTGTTGTAAACTCTTGGTAAATCCCTAGGAAAATTAACGCCTCTGAGATGAAACCACTTAAACCAGGAAGTCCCATTGAAGCAAACATAGAGATAATAAAAATAATAGAGAAGACTGGTAGTTGAGTGTATAGACCACCAAACCCTTTCGTACCATCTGGTCTAACAATCCATCTATGATGAGATCTCTCATAGAGAACACCAATCATAAGGAACATCATCGCTGTAGAGGTTCCATGATTGAACATCTGCAGCACAGCTCCATTCGTTCCCTGAATAGTCATTGCCGCAAGACCAACCATGACAAAACCCATGTGGGATACCGAAGAGTACGCAATTAGTTTTTTGACATCTGTTTGGGCCATCGCACATAAAGCACCATAAATGATATTTACCAAACCAAGCCAAGCAATCGCTTCTTTGAAGTATACAGATGCTTCAGGGAAAATTGGAAATGCTATTCTTAGAAACCCGTATGTTCCCATCTTTAAAAGAACACCCGCAAGTATGACAGAAACGGCTGTTGGTGCTTGAACGTGAGCGTGCGGGAGCCAAGTGTGAAATGGAAATACAGGAACTTTAATGGCAAAACCAATAAACAACATTACAAAGAAGAATTTACTGAACGACAATGTCGTACCAAAAACATTTAGGATTTCATTTGAGAATTTTCCACCTTGAAGGGCAAGAATATTAAATGAATCAACGTTCTTACCGCTTAAGAAATAAAGAGCAATCATCCCAACAAGCATTAAAACTGAACCAGCGAATGTATATAAGAAGAATTTAATCGCCGCATATTCCCTATTTTCTCCACCCCATACACCGATAAGGAAGAACATTGGAATAAGCATAACTTCCCAAAAAACATAAAACAGGAAGAAATCAAGTGACATGAAAACACCCATTACAGAGCACTCAAGCATTAGAAATAAAGCAAAGTAAGCCTTAACCGATTTTTCTACAGTCCAACTACTAAGTACACAAAGAAAGCATAGCAAGCCGGTTAAAAGAATCATCGGCAATGAAATGCCATCAACACCTAAAGAGTAAAAAATATTAAATTGTTCAATCCAAGGGAACTTAACAGAAAATTGCTCTTGCATTCCTGCTACGCTTTGATCAAATCCAAGGTATAGAACAATTGTTAATATAAATGTTAAAAGTGTTGTTCCAAGAGCACTCCATCTAATCGCTTCCTTCTTTTGAGAAGGAATAAACAGTATAAGTAACGCTCCTAAGAGTGGTAACCAAAGAATGTAATCTAATAAACGATGCACAGTAGCTCCTTATATATTCCTATAATCTAAAAATTTGTAACTCTATAAATGTATGAGGCAAGAACAACGAAAAGAACAAAGATATAAAATTGTATTTTTCCATTTTGCACTGTTCTTAAAATCACATTGAAAAAACGCACACTTGTACCAGTACCATCGACAAGTACTCTATCCACAAATAAGCTATCAATAAAATTTGATAATCTATATAGCTGGCGAGTTACAGTTGCCCACCCATCAATAAAATATCTGTCATAAACTTTAGAATCAAAATTACTAAGCAGGTTATTTAATGGAAGAAGCCCTTTTTGAATCATTTTTCCAATATACAAATCATCAAAGTAGTACTTATTAAGGAGGGCTTTGTACCAACCAGAAAATCTATTAACAAAAACTGAAGGATTTAGTGATTTCTTTATATACATCAAATAGGCAAGGAATAATCCGCCAAGAAAAATAAATACTGAAATTATCGCACCAATGTGATGAATATGATGGATGTGGTGTGCTTCCTCTTCACTTAAGCCGTACGTTGAGTCATACTTCGACTTTTCCCAAGTTTGAACAGGAGTTGGCTGTTGAGAAAAATCATCAGAGCTATATGTTCTAAACTTACCAAGAGTTGAAAGCTCTGGCTTAACTATTGTTGTCTTAAACCACTCTTTATTTTCAACACCTGGAACCTTAACGAGGCCTTGACCAGTAAAACTCCCTGAAAACCATAGACCTAACGTAAATAAAGAGAGAACCAAAAGAGGGAAGTTTCTATTTATCGAAAACTTTTCTACTTTTGTATGATCATAAAGATCCTTATCTCTTGGCTCACCAAAAAATGAAAGGAACATCATTCTAAACATGTAAAATGCTGTTAAAAGAGCACCACCGAAGCCAAGCAGGGTAGGTCCCCACCAGGCACCACCAGCGTCCACTGCAAGAAGTAAAGCATCTCCAAGGATTCTATCTTTACTTACGAAGCCACTAAACAAAGGAGCGCCTGTAATAGCAAGCGTACAACACATCATTGCAAAGAAAGTAAGAGGCATCTTTTTTCTAAGACCTCCCATTCTGGGCATCTCTTGTACGTGTGCATGAGTATGATGATCATGAAGTGAGTGTATAACACTACCTGCACTTAGGAATAAACATGCTTTAAAAATCGCATGAGTAATTAGATGCATAAAAGAAGCATTGTAACTACCAACACCAATACCTAAAACCATATATCCTAGCTGTGAAATCGTAGAATAAGCTAATACTGCCTTTATATCAGTCTGAACAAGTGCAATTGTCGCTGCACCGAATGCAGTTATCCCACCTACATAAGCAACGAGTGGTAACAACCCGCCAAGCTCTAAAAGTGGAAAGATTCTTAGAGAAAGATAAACACCCGCAGCAACCATAGTTGCAGCGTGAATAAGTGCAGAACATGGAGTTGGCCCCCACATCGCATCAGGCAACCAAACTTGAAGTGGCACTTGAGCTGACTTACCTACTGTACCAAGAAAAATACAGACACCCGCAAAAGTCGCTAGAGAAACACTTAAACCAAGAAACTCAACATTTCCGCTTAGAAGCCCTTGGTTAATTGCATTGTAAATATCTACATAACTTACTGAGCCTACAACACTCCAAACAGCAACAATCCCCAGAAGAAAAAAAACGTCTCCAACTCTAGTTGTCATAAATGCTTTCATTGAAGCATTACCAGCACCCTCTTTTTCATAATAAAAACCAATCAGACTGTATGAACAGAAACCCATGATTTCCCAAAAGATGAATAATGAAAGGAGGTTTTCAGAAAGGACAAGACCCAGCATAGCTGAGGTAAATAAAGAGAGATAAACGAAAAATCTTCCAAATCTTTTGTCGTCTGCCATGTAATAGGTGCTAAAAAGATGAATTAGAAATGCTGCGCCACTTACCATTAACAGCATTACAGCAGTCATATTATCTATGTAGATACCCATTTTAAATGGCATTAAGCCTAGTGAAGAATCAAGATTAAACCAATTAAAGACTCTGTGAATATGATAATCAGCCGAGTAAACATTAAAGAAAAAATCATTAAAAATAAAAGCAGATATTACGAAAGACAAAAAGATTGCCGTACAAGAAATAGCTACAGCTAATTTGGTGAATCTCTTAACAATAAAAGCATTTATAACGAAAGCAAAAAAAGGAAGTAATGCTATCGGAGCGACTTGAGAAACTGTATAATTTAAATCCATATATAAATCCTCTAATCCTAGCTTTTTAATTCCGCGGCACTATCAATATGGATACTTTCTTTAAGTTGAAAGAATCTTATCACAATACCCAGACCTACCGCAGCTTCAGCAGCAGCAATCACAATTATGAATAACGACATTACGTGGCCATCAATATTTCCAGAGAGAAATCTACTGTAAGCAACAAAGTTTATAGCTGATGCATTCAAAATTAATTCAATACCCAAAAGCATTGCAATTATGTTTTTTCGAGACATCATCACAATGATCCCGCATGCAAATAAAAATAGAGAAATCAATAAGTATGAATACAAAGTCATTATTTTCTCTCCAAAAAGGTTTCTTTAGATGGTCTAGAAATTATTGCAGTACCAATCAAAGCTCCCAAAAGCAGAACTGATGATAATTCAAACATTAATACGTGATCTGTTAAAAGCTTTACGCCAATATCCTCAACAGTAGGCCCAATTTTTATTGATCCATTTATTTCAGTGGAGCTAACAAGTTTATTCGTTATACCTATTGCGAAACTTAAGAAAGCAACTGCTGTTATGCTACCCCATACATAAGATTTGATACTTCCCATCGGAGGAATATAGTTTAATAAATTCGCGAGTCTGTCCTTTTTATTTTCAAGGCCTCCGCCAGTTAACATGACAGCAAAAAGCATCAAAATTACAACCCCTCCTACATACACAACTAACTGAGTTGCGCCGAGAAAGTCTGCACCTAAGGTGAAATACAAGCCAGCCGTACCAATTAAAGACATCAAAAGATAGATACATGCGTGCATTAGGTTCCTTTCAAGAACAACTAGGACAGCCCCAAAACATGTAAGAAAAGCGGATAAATAAAATAAAAAACTATCAAACATAAATAAACCTTTTAATGTCCTGCAGAGCCTGAGCCAGACAAGGCTGAAAGTAACAGATCAACCATTGATTTATTGTCAAACAGCCAAATCCATGTAGCCGTTCCAACTAAATTAAAAAGTGCGATAGGAGTTAGATATTTCCAACAGATACTCATCAATTGATCTACTCTTAACCTTGGAAGAGTCCAACGAATCCAGATAACAACATAATAAAGTAGGAACGTTTTAGTGAAAAATGACCCGATTTGAAAAAACTGTCCAAATATTGTGTCACCACCTAAACCAAATGGGACCTTATAACCACCAAGAAATAAAGCAACTGCAACGCCACACACAACAAAAACCTCAATATATTCGGCTAAGGCAAAAAATGCAAAACGCATCCCAGTGTACTCAGTGTGGTAACCAGAAACTAACTCCGATTCAGCTTCAGGAAGGTCAAAAGGGGCTCGATTTGTTTCAGCAAGAGCCGATACAAAGTAAATAAAAAATGAAATAAAAGTAAATGGATTGTGGAAGAGGTACCAAGTCCAAGGGTGGCCACCTTGGCCAGCGATTAACTCCTTAAAGGATAATGAACCAGCAAGAAGAACGATTGTTAAAATTGAAATCGTTACAGGAACTTCATAACTAATTATTTGTGAAGCACCTCTCATGCCACCAAGCATCGACCACTTCGAGTTTGATGCGTAACCACCTAAGAAAATTCCAACACCAACCAAAGAAGATACGCCTAGCAAATAAAAGATTCCAACATTTAGGTCAGTAAGTATGAAACCTGATGAAACTGGAACAACAGCAAGAGACGCTAAAACACCAGACAAGCAAAGAATAGGTGCAATCGTAAATAAAAACTTATTTGATTCAGAGGGAATAATATCCTCTTTGGTGATCATTTTGACTCCATCAGCCAAAAACTGCAATATTCCATACGGCCCAACTCTGTTAGGACCCTGTCTCATTTGAATATCTGCAGAGATTTTTCTTTCCGCATAAGTGCCGAGACCGCCAATGAGAGCCATTACATTTACCAGTAAAAATATAGCTACACCAAAAATTAAAAATACCAACAACGGTGTTGGCGCAGCGTCAAACAGTGAAAGCACATAAGAAACAATATTATCATTCACGGGTTATTCCTTTACCTCTTGTGCGGAGTCTGGTTCTGAGACATTGAAGCTTTTTACCCAATCAAGGTCTCCTTTTTTCCAGCAATAAACGATTCCCTGGATTAATACAGCGATAAAAACAAGAATGGACAGAAGGACAACACCTCCTGCACCCACTTCATTAAATTTCTTGAACACCGCAGCAACTGGAAACATTAATGCTCCCTCTACGTCAAAGATAATAAATATAAGCGCTACAACATAGAATCTAACATTGAAATTTGCCCAAGCAGAGCCCATTGGGTCTTCACCACACTCATATGGTTGGTTTTTTAACTTATTAGGGTTTTTGGGACGAAGAAAATGCCCTACAACTAGAGCCCCTGCAACCATCACAATTCCGAGAGCAGATAAAATTACCACCGGAATGTAGATGTCCATGTTTGTCGTTAGCATAAATGAACCTTCATTACTTAACTAATTAAAATGTCCCTAGAACCTAACTGTTTTGACACAGGTTGAAAATATGTAATTTTCACCAGGACCTAAACAAATGCCTAGGCAAATTACTTAATTGCTAAAGTTTTGACCAATTTGTTAACCGTGTACTTTATTAGGACAGAATATGACAACAATTTTTTCAAATCTCAATAAGTGGTTAACTGAAACCTTAAAAAAACCAGAAAATATACACCTTAATGGTTTCTCGCAAGAAGAATACTTATTCTCTCTTTCAGAACGGGTTAATCAAAGTGGATTTAACGAGAAAGTCTTAATAGTATGTAATAGTGGTGATGAAGCTGAAAAAACTTACCAAATTTTAAAATGTGTAAAATCTAGCATCAAAGTATTCTTGATCACATCTGAATTAAAAAATATTTATAATGAAATCAATGTGAGCCCGGAAGCCACTAGTGACGCATGGCGATATTTATCCTTTCTCTCCCAAGCTCAGGATATCGGGCACATTGCAATATTTAATATAGACGCATTTTTACAAAAGTACCCCCCAATAACCTTTTTCAAGGAAAACTCTTTCAAAATAGAGGTAAACCAGACAATTGACCCATTTGAAATGTCTGAATATCTCGTTGAAATAGGTTATTCTCAAATATTTGATTGCTCTGATAAAGGTTCTTTTTCAAAAAAAGGGCTCATTGTTGATATAAACCCCACAAATTTTGATCCCATTAGAATAACATTTGATGATGATAAGATTTTAAAGATTCAGCTGTTCGATACTTATACTCAAAGAACTATCAATACCTCCTCCATAGGCGAAGTGACAATAGCGCCTGGATTAAACAAAATTATAGATGAAAATCGAGTTACAACATTTAAAAATGTGGTCCAAAGGGCAAGCAATTTCCAGAAAGAAAAATTTTTAAAAAGAAAGGATATTTTTTCAGATCTAAATAACGAGATTTTATTCCCTTCTTTTGAAAAATATATCCCTCTCTTTTTTAGCGACGCCCAACACATATTACAGACATTAAAGCCCAACTATTCTATTTATTTTGACCTGCAACAATTTGACATCTTGAAGTCAAACTTAGTTGAACAATTAAGAGAAAATTATGAAAGCTCTCAAAATGATAAGGATGATACATGCCTCTTGCCTGAATATGATAAATTTCTAGACACGATAAAAGTACCTGAAAAAATTATTGATGTTTCTAATAACTACTCAAATGACTCCTATTCAAAAATTGACAACTCACTCACCCCCTCAAGGGTTTTTATAAACCAACACCTTACACCAAGCCCAGAAGGTCCAATAAAGGCTAAAATTGAGGCTTTAAAAAAAATTATATCAAATGGAACAAAATTAATCTTTTCAACTAAAAATCAAGGCTATATTGATGAACTTGAGTTCCTTTTAAACTCACAAAATATATCAACAACAGAAGTAATACTAAGCGATGGATTTTACCACCGGACATCAAATACCTTAGTCCTCAGTGAAAATGATGTTTTTGGGAAAAAACTCAATAAGACGAAAGCAACCAAAGTGCCTATTGAGGACTTCGACTTATTCGCGGAACAAATTTCGAGCCTGGAAAAAGGTGACTATGTAATTCATAAGGAACTAGGACTGGGTAAATATCTCGGTACTGAATTAATGAAAAATGGTAACACGGAAAATGACTTTCTTGTTATTGAGTTCGACAAAGGGGATAAGGTATACCTGCCGTCATATAAAATAAATTTAATTCAAAAGCATTCCTCAAAAGATGTTACTAATAAATTATCAAACCTAAGAACAAAAAACTTTGAAAATACAAAAAAGAAAATTCAAGATAAAATTAAAACACTCGCTTTTGACCTACTTGAACTAAATGCAAAAAGAAAAATTTCCAAAGCATTTTCATTTAAAGAATTTGAACACGAAGAAAGAGAGTTCGGGTTAGCTTTTCCTTACAAAGAAACACCTGATCAGCTAAATGCAATACAGATGGTTTCTAAAAATATGGAAAAAACGACCCCGATGGACCATCTAGTCTGTGGCGATGTTGGTTTTGGAAAAACTGAGGTCGCGATACGATCAGCTCACAAAGCAGTCCTAAATAAAAAACAAGTGGCTGTACTTGTACCCACAACAATACTTACACTACAGCACTTCAACTCATTCAAAAAAAGATTCAAAAATGAAGCTATTAACATCGAGTTTATCAGTCGATTTAAAACTCAAAAGGAAATTAAAGATATTTTAGAAAGAGTATCATTAGGCCTAATAGATATTCTCATCGGTACTCACAAGTTACTTTCAGATAAAGTAAAATTCAAAAATCTAGGGTTACTTATCGTCGACGAAGAACAAAGATTTGGGGTCGCCCACAAAGAAAAATTTAAAAACCTTAAAGCAAATATCGATTGTCTCACACTTTCAGCAACACCAATACCCAGAACACTTCAACTAGCTTTTTTGGGATTAAAAGAATTTTCAGTCATTAAAACCCCTCCTCCAAAAAGGCAAAGCATTAAAACGTATTTAATGAAAGATGATGACTATATAATCAAACAGGCAATTGAGTATGAACTTTCTCGCGGAGGTCAGGTTTACTTTGTTCACAACAGAGTAAGAGATATCGAAGAAGTTTATCAGAGAGTTTTAGAACTGGTACCTGAAGCAAAAGTAGTCTACGCCCATGGGCAAATGAAAGAAAAAGAACTAGAGGAGAGGATCATTAGTTTTTTTAAAGGGCGTTACAACGTCCTTATTGCAACAACTATTATAGAATCTGGAATTGACGTTCCCAGCGCCAATACACTCATCGTATCAAACGCTGATAATTTTGGTCTTTCACAGCTTCACCAGCTTAGGGGTAGAATAGGTAGATCTGATAAAAAAGCATTTGCCTATTTAATGGTCAAAAATCTGTACACTCTTTCTTCAATTGCATCAAAACGACTAAAGGCACTACAAAAGCTCTCCGAGGTTGGCTCTGGATTTTCTATCGCCTCTGTTGACCTTGAATTAAGAGGTGCTGGAGATATTTTGGGAGCAGAACAATCAGGTCATATGGAAGAAATAGGGCTAGAGCTTTACATGGAACTTCTTGACCAGGCCATCAAAGACCTTAATGGTAAAGAAAACAGTGTGAACAGAAACATTGAACTAATTACTGATTTTTCATCAAAAATTCCAAGTACATATATAGAAGAAGCTTCTGTAAGGCTAAAATATTATAAGTTATTATCAAACTCAAAGACTCTAGACAGGATTGACGATCTTTTGGAAGAGATTTCAGATCGATTTGGCCCTCCAAACATTGAAGTAATCAACTTAGCAAATATATTAAAAACAAGATTAAAACTGGCGCAATTAGGTGTCGTTGTCGCGAAAAAAGTATCTAATTCAATAACACTTACATTTGAACAAAACTATTTTCAAAATAATCAGGAATTCCTTAACAAGGTAATCAAGTTAGTATCTGATCAACCTAAATATTTTCAATTGAATGCTAAAGGCGAGCTTTTTTGTCAGTCTAAAATAGAACTAGACAATAATAACTACCTTGAGTTTGTTAGCTATATTGCTGAAAATATTAAAGCATGATATTTTTTAATAAACTTTAAACATGGATGTAAAAGTGGTTAAAATTTTATTTATTCTAACGACCGTTATTTCTTTTAATGTATTAGCAAATAAAAACCCCGTTATCGCTGAAGTTAATGGGCGAAAAATCTACCTGGAGGATCTAGAAAAAAACTTCACAGGTGCAAAATACTTCGTGTCAGGGAAGAAAGTAACGAAAGAATACGTACTAAATGAATTAATAAATAGGGAACTAGGGATTATAAAAGCTAGAAAAGCTCAACTCCAAAAAGATCCTGTCGTAGAAAGTAAAATAAATGACTTATTGTATCATGCACAGATATCAAAAGACCTCGAAGAAAAATTATCTGAAATCAAAATCACGGACAAAGAAATTAAATCTTATTTCAACTCAAACCCTGAATACCGAACGTCTCATATTTTACTTCGAATTAAAGTTAACCCTAATGGTGACGAACTTTTAGCAGCATCTGATGTTGCCAAAGATATTTACCGAAAACTAAAAAAAGACCCCACAAAATTTGAATCTCTCGCAAATAAACACTCTCAATCCCCAAATGCAGAGGTTGGGGGAGATGTAGGTTTTCAACCGTCTGTAAACCTTGCTCCAGAGTACTACCAGGCTATAAAAGGGAAACCCGTTGGTTACATAAGTAAGCCTACTCTTACACAATATGGGCTTCACATAATAAAAGTTACAGATATTAGAAAATACAAAGAAATAAACAAAACTGCTTACCAAAAAATTGTATATGACTCAAAAAGAGACCAAATCCTTGAAAAATATTTTTCTGGCTTAAGAAAAAATGCCACTATAAAAATTGAGAAAAAGTATCTAAAATAAGCTCCTATTCAATAGGAGTAAATTTTGAAATTCTTTTTATTACTAGCCTTTCTCTTCACAGAAAATGCGTCCGCAAGGCTACTTAACAAAGTACTAGCTAACGTAGAAAACGAGTCCCTCACACTTCTAGAAGCGGAACGAGCAAGAAAAACTTATCAAAATAAAAAAACGATTAGTCCACAAATTTACAATGAAAAAAATGCAGACCTTAGCTTGATTGTAGATTTATTTGTAAGACGAAACATAATAAGACTTAAGTTGAAAGAAATTGGTTATGATATAAATGATAAACAAGTAGAAGCACAAATCAGAACAACTGAAAAACGACTTGGTTTAGGTAGAGACGACCTGCTTTCTTTTCTAGAATCAAACGGGCTAACTTTTGAGGAGTATTTTGAAACCACTAGAGAATCAATTGAATATAATATTTTTTTAGGCAAAGTAATTAAACCGCTCGTAAAAATAACAGATCAAGAAGTACTCAAAAAATATAAAGAAATTTCAAAAAGTGATTCACTTACTTACAAATATGATTTAGTGGATTTTTACATAAATAATAAACAAATCAAAAACATCGATAAAAATATTATTATAAGGGACTTAAATTTATTTAAAAAAAATGGAGTCTTGCCTGAGTACCTAAGCACAATAGAAAATAGCTTAATAAAAGATGTCAACGAGGAGAACCTTAGTAAGGTAATAAAAAACGCGGTAAGAAAAACGCCAAAAAATAAGTTTTCAAAACAAGTTAATATAAACGGC
>MDTG01284195.1_pt1 | contig 23888 bp, 31 predicted proteins | sample 811421 | NCBI WGS metagenome assembly MDTG01 (sample SAMN05326645, study PRJNA326480) | marine metagenome | isolation source: seawater | place: Pacific Ocean: South East | collected 2011
CATGGAATGCTCATGGCCGGTAGTCCTGCTAGGCTTGCTGGAATTGTAAATAAATCGGATTTATACATGGAAATTGGATCATTAGTTTTTTCACCAAGTTTAAAAGCTTCATCACTCACTACTGGTCCGATAAGGCAATCAAAACTATTAAATAAGTCAACAAAATCTTTTTTTATTAAATTTCTTACTTTCTGAGCTTTAAGATAATATGCGTCATAGTACCCCTGAGATAGGACATAAGTTCCGATTAATATTCTTCTTTTAGGTTCGGGTCCAAATCCTTCGGTACGTGAATTAACAATCATATCCTCAAGATTTGAAAAATTTTTAGATCTGAAGCCAAATTTTACACCATCATATCTACTAAGATTTGATGAACATTCAGCTGGAGCAAGAACGTAGTAGACAGGGATTCCATAAGTGCAATGAGGTAATGAAACTTCATCTATAATTGCTCCAAGATTTTCAAATTCTTTAACAGCAGACATGATGACTTCGTAGGTTTTAGAGTTTTTAATTTCATTTAAAAATTCAGTAATTAAACCAATTTTTTTACCCTTGATATCTGCATTGATATTTTGCATTAGATTAGATTGAGGGTGGTGAATTGATGTGCCATCAAGATTATCTTTTCCAATTATATTCTGTAGCACTAGGGCAGCATCTTCAGAGGAATTTGCCATAATACCTGCTTGATCAAGACTAGATGCAAATGCAACCATTCCCCATCTTGATACTGACCCGTATGTTGGTTTAATACCAGTAATACCACAAAATGAAGCAGGTTCTCTTATTGATCCACCTGTGTCAGAAGCTGTAGCAATCGGTGTTAAATTTGCTGCAACGGCAGCAGCTGAGCCACCAGAGCTCCCTCCAGGAACACGGGTTAAGTCCCATGGGTTATGCACAGGGCCAAAGAAGCTATTTTCATTTGATGAACCCATTGCAAATTCATCACAATTGAGTTTGCCAAGTGTAATAGCGCCAGCATCTTTAAGTTTGGCAACAACGGTTGCGTCAAAAGGGCTCTTGTAGTTTTCGAGCATTTTAGATCCAGCTGTTGTTTTATAATCTTTAGTTACAAATATATCTTTATGAGCAATTGGAATTCCAAGTAGAGGTTTTCTATCTCCATCATTAATTTGTTTGTCAACATTATTTGCTTCTGCAATAATCTTTTCAGGTTTGAAATCTAAAAAAGCATTAAGATTTTTATTGTTTTCAATTCTGTTTATTAATTTTGAACATAATTCAACACATGAAATTTTCTTGTTACTTAAATGTTCTCTCAATAAATTCAAGGTAATCATAGATAGTTACTTAATCAACTATTTTAGGCACAACAAAATATGAATCCTTAAAGTCAGGGGAATAGTCATTATGCGTAGAGTTTTTAATGCTCTCTAGTGTTGGTTTAACTTTAGAATATGAAGCAAAATTTTCTAGAGGATGGCAAATAGGTAAAGTGTCTGTGGTGTCAAGTTTATCTATTTGATCAATGAGTTCAAGAATATTATTAAATTCATCTCCTAGGGAATTAATTGATTCGTCAGAAATTTTGAGACGGGCAAGTGATGCGATTTTTTGAATTTTTTCGTTCTCTATCATAAAAAAGTAGTTAATTTAGTTTTTTCCAATTATAATTGAATGTTAAATAAAAAGACATTTTACAGCATGATCAATAGTATTAAAGAATTTTTTTCAAATGATATAGCAATAGATCTCGGAACAGCTAATACATTAATCTGGGTTAAAGGTAAGGGCATTGTTTTGGATGAACCGTCAGTAGTGGCAATTAGAGTTGATCATTCTATGGGCGGGGGGAAAAAAATTGAGGAAGTTGGTATAGCTGCAAAAATAATGTTGGGTAGAACTCCAGGAAATATGGTTGCGATTAGGCCAATGAAAGATGGGGTTATTGCTGATTTTACCGTTACCGAACAGATGCTAAAAGTCTTTATAAAAAAAGTTTTAAATAAGAGGTTTCTTTTTACTGGACCTAGAATTGTTATTTGCGTACCATGTGGTTCAACTCAGGTTGAACGTAGAGCAATTAGAGAGTCTGCTTTTGGGGCGGGAGCAAGAAGAGCCGAATTAATCGAAGAGCCAATGGCTGCTGCTATTGGTTCTGGCCTGCCAATTGATCAACCGACTGGATCAATGGTTGTGGATATTGGCGGAGGTACAACTGAAGTTGGTGTAATTTCTCTTGGTGGAATTGTTTACAGTGGCTCAGTTAGAGTTGGCGGTGATAAATTTGATGAAGCTATAATTAACTATATCAGAAGAAATTTTGGAATGTTGATTGGTGAAACTACAGCTGAATATTTAAAAAAAGAAATTGGTGCAGCTTATCCTGGTTCTGAAACGAGGGAAAGAGAAGTTAAAGGAAGGAATTTAGCCGAAGGAATACCTAGAAGTTTTACCATTACTAGTAATGAAATTCTTGAAGCATTGCAAGAACCGTTAAACAGTATTGTTTCAGCAATTAAAACAGCATTAGAGCAAACACCGCCTGAGCTTGGAGCAGATATTGCTGAAAGAGGAATGGTTTTAACTGGAGGAGGGGCATTGCTTAGGGATTTAGATCGACTGATTATGGAAGAAACTGGATTGCCTGTAATAGTTGCTGAAAATCCATTAACTTGCGTAGTTAGGGGTACAGGTCTATCTTTGGATTTTCTTAATTCTAAGACAAACGTTTTTACTAGCGATTAAATAAAAACCTATGCGTTTTTCTCTGAAAAGCTTCAAGAAAACTAATTATTTTAGGTCAGCCAGTACAATTATCTTTTCCTTCTTTTTAATGTACCTTGATAATAGTTTATTTATACTTGAAGGAGTTAAAAATAAATTAACCTCCACTTCAGTTTTTTTTTTTGAAACAGTTACTCTCGAAAATAAAAAAATTGTTGATAAGTATGTCAATTTTAAAAGTAGAGATCAACTTATCCATGAAATTGAATTATTGAAGAAGAACAACCTTTTATTAAAATCCATGATCTCATCACAATCTATATTATTAATAGACATCCATAATCTTAGATCCTTAATGGGTTTAAAAAAAAATAGTAAGCAAGATATAGTAATAGGGGAAGTAGTTGTATATGCGCCAAGTGCTACAAGCAAACAATTTATAATTAACAAAGGGTTAAAAGATGGAATTGAAGTTGGTCAAGCTGTTGTAAGCGATCAAGGCTTATTAGGACAGATAATAAACGTTAACGAAATCAATTCTGTTGTTTCACTGATTAGTGACACAAATAGATTAGTTCCAGTACAAATAATGAGGACTGGAAAATTCTCAGTTCTTAAAGGTACGGGTGACAATAACGTACTTGAATTAATCTATATATCTAATAAAGATGATATTATTGAAGGTGATATGATAGTTACCTCAGGAATTGATGAAATTTATCCAAGTGGACTTCCAGTAGCCAGAGTAAACAAAATTAAAAAAAACAAGAATGATGCACTAGCTTTTGTTTCTTGTGAGCCTCATGCATCACTATTTTCAAATAAATATGTTGCGATTATTAGGAATAAATGATTAAACAAAATTTCACAAAAATTTTATCTGAGCCTTTTTCATTAAGCCTTTTTTTATTTTCTTTATTAATTTACTTATTTATTTGGGTTATTGGTTTAAATTCAAATTGGACCCTTATGGCAGATTTATTGGGCCTTTTATTGTTATTTAGGTATTTGATCAACAATCTTGAATTTAATTTTTTTGAAGTTATCACTTTTGGTATGTTAGTTGATTTAGCCTTCGGTTTTATTTTAGGCCACCATGTTTTAAAGTATTCATTCATTGTTTTACTAGCTCATATTTTTCACTTGAAGTTTCTTATTTCAGGAACTATTCAAAAGTTAATATATATTTTAATAATTCTATTTTCCTGTGAAATAATCTCAAGCTTCATAATATCGTTATTTTTACAGAAACAAATTTTTAATTTTCTACCTCTCATAACAAATATTCTTTTTGGTCTTTTAGTTTTACTTTTTTTAAAAAAATATACTTTAATAAAAGGTAGATAAAAATTGGAGATAAGAGATTTATTTTCTGAATTAAAACGCTACCAAATCCGAATAACACTATCTTTTGTTTTCATATTGTTATGTTTTTTAGTAATTTTTATTAAGCTTTTCTTTTTGCAAATTGTAGAATATGAAAAATATAAAAGTAGAGCGCAACAAAATAGAATAGTAGTACATCCACTCATACCAGATAGAGGTAAAATTCTAGATAGAAACGGGAAGCTTATTGCTGATAATGATATTTATTATACATTAGAGGTAGTACCAAAAAATATATCTAACATTAATGATACGTATTCTAGACTTCAAACTTATATCGACCTGACAAAAAAAGATAAAGAAAGATTCAAAAGGCTAAGTGAAATTGCAGCTGATTTTTCAAGTATTCCTATCAAAATTAGACTAACTAATAGGGAAATTGCACTTTTCTCCGCTAACAGATATTTGTTTCCAGAGGTTGATTTAAAATATCGTTTTTATCGGAATTATCCATATGGTAGCTCTGCATCTCATCTTTTAGGATACCTTGGAAGAATAAATAAAGATGACTTTGATAATTTAAAACGTAAAGATAGATTAACAAACTATACAAATTATGACTTCATTGGCAAGTCGGGTGTTGAGCAGAATTACGAACATCTTCTTAGAGGAGAAATAGGCTATGCTGAAGTGGAAACAGATGCATCTGGAAAAAACCTCAGAATTTTGGAGGAGAAGAAACCAATTTCTGGAAAAAATATAAGTTTAACAATTGATATTGACCTTCAAATATTTGCTGAAAATTTATTGCAAGATTATCAAGGCGCTGTGGTAGTTTTAGATCCAAACAATGGCGATGTACTAGCATTAGTTTCAAAGCCAGATTTTGATCCTAATTTATTTGTTGATGGTATTGAAGCGGAGTCATGGCGATTACTTAATAGTTCTGAAAGAAAACCATTAAATAATAGAGCTATTCAAGGAGTATATCCTCCAGGTTCAACAATTAAACCTTTTTTAGCATTTTCAGCTCTTGAAGGTAATTTTATTGATAGATATTTTACAATTGAAGACCCAGGTTTTTTTAAGCTGGCGCGAAGCAATCATGTTTTTCGCGATTGGAAAAAAGATGGACATGGAACTGTTGATTTAAAAAAAGCAATTTATCAAAGTTGCGATGTTTTTTTCTATGAATTATCAAATAAGATGGGTATTAATAATATTTTCAAGTCTATGAGTCAGTTCGGATTTGGTGAAAAGACTGGTATTGACATTCCTGGCGAAGTTGGGGGATTACTCCCTTCTAAGGAATGGAAAAGAAGACGCTTTAACCAAGTTTGGTATCCAGGTGACACAATATCAGTTGGAATTGGTCAAGGTTATTTTTTAGCAACTCCTATACAATTAGCCGTTGCAACCTCAGTAGTTGCTAATAAAGGAAATAGAGTTGTTCCAAGGTTATTACTTTCTAGTGGCAACTCTTTGATTAATCTAGTTTCAAATTTCAACGGTGACACTTATTTAAGTAATATTGAATATATAAAAGATTCAATGGTTGCTGTTACTTCTTCAGAAGGGACAGCATACTCCTCTGGTCAGAATCTTAAATTTGAATTAGCTGGAAAAACAGGAACAGCACAAGTTTTCAGTTTGCGTGGTAGAGATTATGATGAGGAGAAAATTCAAGAAAAATTAAAAGATCATTCCTTATTTGTAGCTTTTGCTCCTGCTGATGCCCCGAAAATTTCTTTAGCATTGATAGTAGAGAATGGAGGGAGTGGAAGTTCAGTAGCAGCACCCATGGCAAGTAAGATAATTAAATATTTTTTAAAAAAAATCAAATGATATTTCAAACTATAAGAACATCAATATTAAAACTTTTCAAAAGTTGTGATTTACAAATCCTAATTCTTTCTCTTATTTTAATTACTATTGGCACTGCATCAATTTACAGCGCTTCATCATTAGATCCAACAAAAACACTATTGCATATTAGAAACTTTAGCATTGCTATTTTTTTAATGGTCATAGTATCAAAAATATCAATCTCTTTATTGATGAGACTGTCAATTTTTGTTTATTTTTTTGGTTTACTCTTACTTATACTTGTCGATCTTTTTGGGACAAACATAAATGGTGCTAAGAGATGGCTAGATTTAGGCTTTTTTAAGTTGCAGCCTTCTGAGTTAATGAAAATAGGTGTTCCTTTGTTACTTGCTTGGTTATATGAGAAATTTGAGGGCCCAAAATTCTCAGTTTTAAATTTAATATTAGGTACAGTTGTTATTGCGGTTCCCTTATTCTTTATTGTCAGACAACCTGATTTAGGCACATCTATTTTAATAGCATCAGCAGGATTTTTCGTTTTATATCTTGGCGGAATCTCGAAAAAAATCATTGTATTTTTATTGTTGATTTTTATTGTTTCTGGTCCAATTATTTGGACATCTTTACATGATTATCAAAAAGAGAGAGTTTTGATTTTACTTGATCCATCAAAAGACCCAAAAGGAGCAGGATACCATACAATACAGTCATCCATAGCTGTTGGATCTGGAGGAATTTCAGGAAAAGGTTGGACTGAAGGAACCCAATCTCATCTAGATTTCCTACCAGAAACAACAACTGATTTTATTTTTGCAGTAATTGGAGAAGAGTTTGGTTTGCTTGGCTGTACCACTATTATCATTTTTTATCTTTTTATAATAGGAAAAGGATTGACAATTTCATTAAATGCACCATCAATGTTTGGAAGGCTTGTTAGCGCCTCCTTTACTTTTATTATTTTTATTTATGTATTTGTTAACATGGGTATGGTTATAGGTATTTTACCAATTGTAGGAATTCCTTTGCCTTTAATAAGTTATGGAGGCTCGTCTGCTGTTTCCATAATGATAAGTTTAGGTGTAATAATGAGTATTAATAACCACAGAAGATTGGTGCCAAATTAAATGAAAACAATTATTTTTGGATCTATAGCTTATGATAACTTAATGAATTTTGGTGGAAAATTTTCTGATTTGATATTACCAGAAGAAATATCTAATCTAAATGTTTCTTTCTTGTTACCAAATTTAAAAAGAGAATTTGGCGGTTGTGCTGCTAATATTGCTTATAATCTAAAATTATTGAATGATAACCCTATAATATATGGATCTGTAGGAAGATTAGATTGTGAACCTTTTTTAAAAAAATTTAAAAAATTAAATATTGATGTATCAGGCATTAAAATTATTGACGATAAATATACTGCTCAAGCTTATATAGTTACAGATAACGATAAGAATCAGATAACCCTTTTTCATCCAGGCGCCATGAATGAGGCACATTTCTGCGAGTTTAAACCTCAAGAAAAAGAAAATTACTTAGCAATTGTCTCTCCTAATGGAAAAGATGCAATGTTCAAATTTGCCAACTTACTTCATAACAAAAAAATTGATTTTATCTTTGACCCTGGTCAAGGGTTACCAATGTTTTCAAAAGAAGAATTGGAAGATCTCATATTCAAATCAAACTATTTATTTTTAAATGAGTATGAGGCAAGACTACTTGAAAGTAAGTTGAAAACTTCAATTAAAAATTTATCTAAACATCTCAATTTTATTGTTGTTACTCTTGGAATTAATGGCTCCAAAATATACAAAAATAATGATGAAATCCTTGTTGATGCAGTTAGAACAGAAAAAGCTGTCGACCCCACTGGGTGCGGTGATGCATATAGAGCTGGATTTTTATTTGCTATTAAAAAAAATTATAGTTTAGAGAAATCTGCAAAACTGTCATCAATAATCGCAAAATTAAAAGTTGAAAGTAATGGACCACAGAACCATTTCTTTGATTTTGATACTTTAAAAAAGGAGTATGAAGTTCTTTATAATGATGACTTATGAGAAGGCATTTTATTGATATCATTATCAGACTTACTTTGCTATTTTTTTGGTCCATACTTGGAGTTTTAGTTTTATTTATTTTAAAAGTTCCCTTTAAAAATCACAAATACTCCATAATTCAGCTTTGGTCAAAGTGTTTGGTAAAAATTGCTGGTATCAAAATTATTAAACATGGTGTTGAATTAAATGGTGAAAAAATACTTTTTGTTTCGAATCATGTTTCACTTTTTGACATTCCAATAATTCATTCTATTGTGAAAGCAAATTTCATTTCAAAAGCAGAGATAAATAATTGGCCATTAATAGGGTATCTCTCAAGAAATGCAGGTACACATTTTATCAATAGGCGAAACGTTAACAAATCATTAATTAATTCTATGTTGAATATTGAGCAATTATTGAGTAATGGGGAACGGTTAATACTTTTTCCTGAGGGTACTACAAGCTTAAATGATTCAATTAAAAATTTTAATTCTCTTTTTTTTCAATCTGCAATAAATTCAGAGTCCAAAATACAAGGCATCAAAATAACATACTTTTTAAGTAAAAACTTATACAACGATATTGCTTATGTTGAAAATGTCAGTTTTTTTGATGTAATTAAAGCATCTATAAAGATTAAAGGAATAGAGGCAAAAATAGAGTTTTTTCCTTGCGTATTGGCAAAAGGTTTTACTCGAAAAAAATTGGCAAAAAAACTATTTGATATCGTTAATGTAAATTAATCTTTATTGGATTTTTTTACTTGAAAAACTTTATAATCATCGATTCTCAAAGCAGTTAGTTTATCCCCCCACACGCATCCACTATCTAAACAAATAAAATTTTTATAAAAATTGAGTCCAAGTTGAGACCAGTGACCAAAAATTAATGGATAAAATAAATTTTTTTTAACTAATTTATACCAAGGATAAATTTCATCAGAACTTTGATTAGGAAAATTAGTATATTTAAAGAACAATTCATAATTTTTTTTCAAGTATCTTACCCTTGTAAAAAAGTTTACTATTAACTGCTCAATTGGTGGTTTTTTGTTGTTGATTGTTTTATGAAATATTTTTTTTAAAGTATTTTCAGGGTTTCTAATTAACGCATAGCTGATTTTTTCACTGTAATTAATGCACTGATTTATGCTCCAAATTGGATTTATTCCAGCATGAACAAATGTATGATTATATTTTTTTAAAAATAGTGGCTTGCTTTTAAGCCAGTGAATTAGCGAATCCGCCTCAGGGGATTTTATAAGATTGTCAATGGTGTCAGATTTAGATATTTTTCTGACTCCATAATGTACTCCAATTGTATGAAGATCATGATTTCCAAGAACAACATCTGGATTAAGCTTTTTCAAAAACCTCACAGTTTCAAGAGAATTCTTGCCACGGTTTACTATATCTCCTAAAAAAATGAGTTGGTCAGATTTTTTGTAATTTATTAATTTAAGGAGGTTTTCTAAACTAACCAGGCAACCCTGCACGTCACCTATAGCATATAAGGACAATGTTAATTAGAGGTTACTTAACATATAATCAACTGCTTTTTTAATATCACCATCTGGAGTGCTAATTGAACCACCTTTTGCAGGCATGGCATTTATTCCATTGATTGCATTACTATACAAAGTTTCAGTTCCTTTATTTAATCTAGAAGCCCATGCTTGTCTATCTGCAAATTTCGGTGCACCTGCTAATCCAATTGAGTGACAGGATTGACATATTGCTTGATAAATTTCCTCACCACTCTTGACTAAAACTACATTATTAGATGATTCGGCGATAGTTGATATTGTTTTTGATTTAAAGGGAGATAATCTTTTTTTCACTAAATTGTCATTGAGAGAGTTCTCAGGTGTTTTGTAACCACCAGTTACTATGTTAACAATCATTAAAATTACAATTACTGGTACTATAAACGCAGCAATTCCAAGACTAAAAAGCTTAATTATATTTTTCATATTTCTAATTCAATTATTTTCGATATTATACATAATTTAAAGATATTAAACTAATGTTAGAACTTTTAGGGCTGTTTTTTTCTGCGATTCTGTCTTCTACAATTTTGCCGGGATCTTCAGAAATATACGTGGTTAGTCTAATCAACTTTTCAGACCACAGCAAATACCTAATTTTAACTATTGCTACACTAGGTAATTCAATGGGCTCAATGATTACTTTTTATATGGGTTTACTTTTTAGGCGATACAAACCTTACAATTTTAAAATAAAAAAAATAGTATTAAAATACGGTGAATGGAGCCTCTTATTCAGTTGGATGCCATTAATAGGTGACATAATTTGTATTGTTGCTGGATATTTCAAGCTAAACCCAATAAGATCCGTCCTTATAATAGTATTCGCAAAATCACTAAGGTATGTTTTTTTAATTGAAACATTTGATTTTAATTAATTTAAAAAAAAAATTAATTAAATAATCAATTGTTAAAAGGGAAAGTTATCATGAATTGACTACCTTTACCCAAATCACTTTTAACCTCTAATTTTGCATTGTATTTTTTTGCAATTTTTTCAACAATTGATAGTCCCAAACCAACCCCTCCAGTATTTCTAGACCTACTTTGATCCTCTCTATAAAAACGATTTGTTATTTTATTGATATTTTCCTTTGCTATTCCTATGCCGTCGTCTAATATTTTAAAAACGAAACCATTAGGGATTTTAAGTAAAGAAATTTTGATCTCACCATTAGTATCGGTATATTTAATAGAATTATTGATTAGATTAGTGAAGATACAACTAATGTCTTCTGTATTAGCTTTAAAATAACCCTTATAATCTATCTCAAAAGACCATTTTTTTTTGTTGAATACCGGAACTATTTGATCAATCAAATTTTCCAACAACTCTGATGGCTTAACTGACTCTAGATTTGTTTTTTTTGTATATTCTATTTTGTTAACCAATGAAATATCATTAATAAGTTTACTCATTTGAATTGATTGATTGTGGACATGATTAATTGCTTTGATAACAAAATTATCTTTAAATTTAAAACCTTTCAATGTTTCAACATAGCCTAGTATTATTGTAAGAGGAGTACTTAGTTCATGCGAAATATCGGATAGGAAATCTTTTCTTTCTTTCTCTAAAACAACTAAACTTGTTATATCACTTATTATCAATAAAACCTGATCTGTCTCATATGGAATAACTTGTACTTCTAAGTATTTAATGCTGTCTTTATTTTTCAAGTTAATGCGGTAGGGCTTATCATGTGAGGGGCTTTTAATATATCTAACAAACTCTTCATTTCTTATTATGTAATTAATTTTTTTATTTCTATCTAATTTAAAATTTAATGATAAATGTGTTTCTGCTGAAGAATTGCACCAAATTAATTCATTTTCTAGATTTATCAAAGCGATCCCATCGGGAATAGATTTACTTAGTTTTTCAAATTTATGAAATGATTGTGAATGTTGTTGAGAGAATTCTTGATCAAATTTTTTTTTTTTGTATATTGATACGATTAATTTAGAAATGTATCCATTAAACTTTGGAGCTTTTAAATTTAATTTTTCATTAAACCACTCATTAGTTTTAATTGTTGCAAAGCAGAGATAGTAGTACTTTATAAAAAAAAAGATTCCAAAAATGACAGAACTAAAAACGAAGCCAAAAAAAAGGTAGCAATTCGCAAATATAACAATCTTTAAAAAGATATCTTTATATAGTTGGTTACTCAAAATTATTGATTAGAAGAAAATATATAACCCGACCCACGTATAGATTTAATCATCTTATCATAATTTAAGTACTCTATTTTCTGTCTTAAGCGCCTAATATTAACATCAACAGCTCTTTCGGAAACAACAACATTGTACCCCCAAACGTGGTCTAAAATTTGTGATCTTGAGAAAACTTTATCTTGATGTGTTAGTAAGAAATGTAATAATTTAAATTCAGTAGCATTAAGATTGATTTTTTTATTCTTAATATGAACTAAACTTTTTGATGGGTCTAAACTAAGCTCATGACAATTTACTATATTATCTGTTCTGTGAGGAGCAGTCCTTTTTAAAATGGCAGCAATCCTGGCAGTTAACTCATTAGGTGAAAAAGGCTTTGTAATGTAATCGTCAATTCCAGATTCAAAGCCCAATATTTTATCCTCCTCTTGTGATTTTGCTGTCAATAAAATTAGTGGTATGGAATTTAATCGCACATTTAATTTTATATTTTTTATCAACTCTATTCCTGTGGCTCCTGGAAGCATCCAATCTATAATTATCAAATTTGGCACTAAATTTGATAGTATGAGGCTAGCATGTTCTGCGGAACTAGATTCTATTGCTTTATAGCCTTTTACTTTGATAGAATAACTGATTAGTTCAAGTATAGCAGGGTCATCTTCAACAATTAAAATATTTGCTTTCATTACTTTTACCTTCAATATACTTAATTCTATTACAAGTTGTTTACAGTAATGTTACAAGTTATATGAAAAATAAAATACCTATTGAAATTATTCAAGACAATAAAAATAAGTTTCTAATATTAAAATTCAAAGACGGTTCTGAAGATTTTAGTTTTGAATTCTTAAGAGCTTATACGCCTTCAGCTGAAGCGCTAGGACATGGATCTGAAAAAAACAGGGTTTTTCCAATTGGTATAGGTACTATAGCAATAAATAGTATCGAACAAATTGGAAATTATGCAATTAAAATAATTTTTAGTGATGGTCATGACACCGGCATTTATTCATGGGATTACCTGTCTGAATTATCAAAAAATAAGATCATTTTGATTAATAGGTATAAAGAGTTCAAAAATAATAATGGAAAAAAATAATACTTTTGGTTTCAAAAAAGTTAATTCTGTTACTAAAAAAAAGTTAGTTAATGATGTGTTCTCTTCAGTAGCTGATAAGTATGACATTATGAATGATTTAATGTCATTTGGAACTCATCATTTATGGAAAAGGTTTGCGATTGAGTTATCAAGTGTTAGAGCAGGTAATAGCGTTTTGGATGTTGCAACTGGTACGGGTGATATTTTAAAAAAAATAAAAAATATTAATTGCTTCAGCGTTGGAATTGACCAAAATTTTGATATATTAAATTTGGCCAAGAGTAAATTAATTAATAGCTGTGTAATTCCAAATTTAGTGAACGGAAAGAGTGAAAAGTTACCTTTCAAATCAGATATTTTTGATTTGGTAATCACCTCCTTTGGATTTAGAAATTTTACCGATAAATCTGCTGCACTTGAGGAATTTAAAAGAATTCTAAAACTTTCTGGAAAATTAGTTATTTTAGAATTTTCTGAGCCTTCATCATATATTAATTACATTTATAAGTTTTATAGGTCTAAAATTATTCCGAAGTTGGGAGACCATGTAACTGGTGATAAGAGTAGTTATCAGTATTTATCAGAGTCGATTGAGGTTTTTGAAAATCAAGAAGAACTAAAGCTATTAATTGAAAAAACTGGATTTGAAAATGTTTCTTATAATAATTTAATGAGCGGATTGGTTGCTATTCATAGAGGTTACAAATGCTGACTGAAATAACCTTAAGAAAAATAGAAGATTTGATTAATTATTTGTTTTTAGATCAATATAAAAATTCTAATAATAGCGAATTAAATATGAAAAGAATTAGACTAAAATTTGAAAATATCAGTTTTGTAATGTTTTTTAAAGAAGATATAAAAATAGTCCAAGATGAGGACCCTGTTGATTTAGAAGTGTATATTACCGCAGATGTTTTGCCCTCTTTTTTTGTTGGATTAAACGATTTCAAAAAAAAGGTCAAATTAAACGGCGATGCAAATGTTGCATCTGTATTTAATGACTTAATAGAAAATTTTGATTTCAACATTGAGGAAAAATTAGTTATTATTTTTGGGGAATTTAATGCGTCTTTAATTACTAAAATATTTTTTACTGTTAAGAGTGAGTTAAATGATTTTAGAAATAACTTTAAAGTAATGGTTGCTGAATTTATAGAGCGGGAAAAAACTGTAATACCATCAAAAAATGAAATTGAAAATTTCAACTATTCTGTGGATAAAATTCGAGACGATGTTGAAAGGCTTCAACAAAAAACCAACATGCTTTATGAAAAAAATATTTAGGTTTATAAAAATATTCAGGAATATCTTAAAAGTAAATTTTACTGTTTACATAAAATATAATAAATATAAGTTTCTGCTAAAACTAATTAGAAACTTATTATTTTCTTACAGTGACAATTCTAAAAATCTTGGACAGCAATTAAAAAATACCTTAGAAGAGCTTGGCCCAATATTTGTTAAGTTTGGTCAACTACTGTCTACCAGGCATGATATGTTGTCCCCAGAAATTATAAAAGAGTTATCAATTCTCCAAGATAGAGTTAAACCGTTTGACTTTTTAAAAGTTAAAGAAATTATAGAATCTGACCTTGATGAAAACATTGAAAATATTTTCACGAACTTTAAAGAGGAACCCATAGCATCTGCATCTGTAGCACAAGTTCATTATGCAGAGCTAAAAGATAATAGAAAAGTTGCGGTAAAAGTTCTTAGACCTAATATGAAAAAGCAAATTGATTTGGACTTGAATCTTTTAGAATTTTTTGCATCTATTTCAGAATTTATTCTTAAAGATGGAAAGAGACTGAAGCCAAGAGAAATTGTCAATGAATTTAGAAAACATTTATATAATGAACTAGACCTTACTATTGAAGCTGCAAACAGTAGTCAAATAAGAAGAAATTTTTTAGATACGGATATTATTAAAATACCGGAAAACTATTGGGAATATTGTTCGCAAAATGTTTTGGTAATGGAAAGACTTGAGGGCATATCTATTTCCGATATTGAAAATTTAAAAAACAACAATATAAACCTTAAAAAACTAGCCGAAGATGGAGTTGATATTTTTTTTACCCAAGTCTTTAGGGATGGAATTTTTCATGCTGATATGCATCCTGGCAATATAAAAGTGTCAAATGATGGAAAATATATAGCTCTGGATTTTGGAATTGTTGGTTCTCTAGATGAGGTTGATAAATATTACCTTGCTAGAAATTTTATGGCATTTTTCAAAAGAGACTATAAGGATGTAGCCCAAGCCCATGTAGACTCAGGATGGGTTCCAAAAAATACTAACATAAACGACTTTGAATCATCAATTAGAGCTGTATGCGAACCCATTTTTGATAAGCCATTAAAAGAAATATCATTTGGAAAGTTATTATTAAATTTATTTCGTACTGCTAGAAAGTATAATGTTATTATTCAGCCCCAGTTAATTCTTCTACAAAAAACACTGTTTAATGTTGAGGGTATGGGTAGGAGGCTTTATCCAGATTTAGATCTTTGGAAAACAGCTAAACCAAATTTAGAAAAATGGGTCTCAAAAGAGGTTGGGTTAAAAAAAATATTCTCAGAATTTAAAAAAGAATTACCCGATATTGTAAAAGACTTCCCAAAATTACCAAGACTATTCAAGAATTTTTTACAAAATTCTAGAGAGTTTGACTTAAAAAAATTCTCTATGCATCAAAAAACTAATAAATTAAATAATAAAATCATTTTCATTTGTTTGTTAAATTTAATATTTACCTTAGGATTATTACTGATTTTTATTTTATAATTGTATAGGTAAAGTTTCAAAATTAAATACGTAATTTTAAAATATTTTCTGCTAATATAATTTGATGATTAAATCATCAATTGTTTGATTTTTATTAATAACTTTTTGTGTGTTCAAATTGAAAAATTACTATAGATACCATCTGTTTTTTTGTTGTCATAACCGTACTAATGGAAGGGAATTCTGTAATGAAAAGGGTGCAGAATTACTAAAAAAATATGCAAAACAAAAAATTAATTCTCTTAATTTAGAATCTAAAATAAAAATAAGAGTAAATCTTGCTGGATGTATGAATCGGTGTGCAGAAGGTCCTGTTTTAGTCATCTATCCAGAGGGAACTTGGTATACTTTTATTGACGAAACTGATATTGATGAGATAATTCAGTCACACATAATAAACGGCACCAAAGTTGAAAGATTAGAATTGAAAAATTGATAACTAAAAATCTAATCCTAAAAAATAGAGAAAATAAAATTGAAACTGTTTTTAATGACCTGGATATTAATAGTATTGCATTAATATGTCACCCCCATCCTCTTTTTGGTGGATCGATAAATAATAAAGTAGTAACAACTTTAGAAAAATCCTTCAATGAAAATTATATAAGCACTATAAAATTTAATTTTAGAGGAGTTGGAAGAAGTACTGGGATATATGATCATGGAATTTCAGAAATCAAAGATTTGAAATTTGTATTCGATACATTTATAAATATTAAAAATTTTACAAAAATTTATATTGCCGGATTTTCCTTCGGCGGTCATGTGGCTGCTCAGTTTGTATATAATTATAAATTAATAGATGCCAACTTGGTACTAGTAGCTCCCGCAATATCTAATTTTGCTACAAAAAACATCGATAACAACGGTATTTTAATTCAGGGTGGTCAGGACGATTTAGTAGACCCAGAATCTATATTGAAATGGAATAAAAATCAAAATTTAAATTTACATTTAATTTCAACTAGTGGACATTTTTTTCATAACCATCTTGGTGAATTAAAAAAAATACTTGTAAATTATTTAAAGAATGATTGAATTCAAAAATATTACCAAATTCTTCAAAGATAAAAAAATAGTAGATAACGTATCTTTAAAGATCCATCCTAATGAGATATATGGTCTTTTGGGCCCAAACGGCGCAGGGAAAACAACACTTATAATGATCCTATTAGGAAGAGTATTTAGAAGCAATGGTAATATCTTTTTTGATGGTTATAAGCTTGATAGTAATAACAAGTCATTTTTATCAAAGTTTGGTGTTGTATCTCAATTTGATAATCTTGACCCAGACTTTACTGTTATTGAAAATTTAAAGGTTTATTCCTCTTATTATAAAATGAAAAGAAATTTAATAGAAAAAAAAGTAGAAGATGTTCTTGAATTTGTTCTTTTAAAAGAGAAAAGAAATGAAAAAATTGAGAATTTATCTGGTGGGATGAAAAGAAGGTTAAGTATTGCTAGAGCATTATTAAATGACCCAAAAATATTAATTTTAGATGAGCCAACTACTGGTTTAGATCCTCAAACGAGACAAATCATTTGGAATAAATTAAAGGAATTAAAAAAAAATGGAACAACCATATTGCTTACTACTCATTTCATGGAAGAAGCAGAAAAACTTTGTGATAATATTTCTATTATTGATAATGGGGAAATTAGATTATCCGGAAATCCTCAATTATTAATTTCAGAAAATCTCCCTAAATATATACTTGAAACAACAAATAAAGAAACAATTAGTTTTTTTGAAAAAAATTCGAAACTCTATGATAAAAAAATAAAAAATTACACAAACACATATTTTTTGAATGATTTAAGTGCCACAAATGATTTAAAAAATATGCAAGGTACTATCATAAGACCATCAAACCTGGAAGATCTATTTTTAGATATTACAGGCCATCAATTAAGAGAATAGTTATATAAATTATGTTTTCAGTATGGAAAAGGAATTTTTTGGTTTGGAAAAAGTTAGCATTGCCCTCAATGATAGGTAATTTACTTGACCCATTGTTTTATATGCTTGCATTAGGATATGGGTTAGGTAGCTTTATCGAAGAAATAAATAGCATAAGCTATATAGCATTCATAGCAACAGGTACCGTTTGTTATGGAACACTTAATTCAGCTACATTTGAAATTCTCTATTCAACATTCTCAAGAATGCATGTCCAAAAAAGTTGGGATGCTATATTGATTACTCCAGTTAGGATGATCGATATAGTTAATGGAGAAATTTTATGGGCAACAACGAAGTCTGTCCTTTCGGGATGTGCAATTATGTTTGTAATGTTTGCGCTTAATATATTAAATTTAAAGGAAATGTTTTTGATATTTCCGTTAATTATTCTAATCGGAGTAACATTTTCATGTATGGGATTTGTTATCACATCCGTGTCAAAATCTTATGACTTTTTTATGTATTATTTTACCTTGGTAATTACACCAATGCTTTTAATTAGTGGAGTTTTTTTCCCAACAGAAAAAATGCCAATTATCATTCAGCAGATTTCAGAATTTTTACCCCTAAAAAATGCAATCGATATTGTAAGATTTATAGTTTTTGATCAATCAAGTAATCTTTTTAAAAACTTTTTTATTCTTATTATAATTTCTCTAGTATGTTACATTTTGACTATAAAAATTTTAAAAAAACGTTTATATAACTAATGCTGTTTTTTAAAACAATTCATATCATTTCGGTAATCACTTGGTTTGCCGGATTATTTTACCTTCCTCGACTGTTTGTTTATCACGCAATGTCCAACGACAATATTAGTTTAAAACGTTTCAAAACTATGGAAAGGAAACTTTACAATGGAATAATGACTCCCAGTGCTGTTATTACCATTTTGACCGGCTTTTACTTGTTAACTTATTTTGGATTTGAAGCTTTATGGATAAAAATTAAAATAGCACTAGTGATGGTGCTTTTTGTCTATCATATCATCTGTTACAGATATCTAAAATTATTTGAAAAAAATAAAAATAGAAATACCCATATATATTACAGGTGGTTTAATGAATTTCCAGTTATTATATTAATAGGTATTATTATTTTAGTTGTCTATAAACCACAGTGACACCAATGAATTCTAAGCAACTTTCTGAGAATTTAAAAAAAGTAAGAGCAACAATTAATACTTATGGATCTAAAAAAGTTAGACTTATTGCGGTATCAAAAAATTTTCCAATTGAAGATATTAAATGTTTAATAGATAAAGGACATTTAGAATTCGGAGAAAACTATCTCCAAGAAGCTTTAGAGAAGATTAAGAAGATTAACAACGATAAAGTTAAGTGGCATTATATTGGCCGAATTCAAAGTAATAAAATTGGAAAAATAGTTGATAATTTTGACTGGGTTCACACCCTTTCTAATTTAAATCATGGGGAGAAAATACAAAAAAATTTGGAGAAAACTGCAAAAAAAATTAACACTTTAGTTCAAATTAACATAGATAATGATCCCGCTAAAGGAGGCATTAATATAGAAAATCTTGAAAGCTTTATTAAAGAATTAAAAAATTTTGAAAATATTATATTGAGAGGTATGATGGTAATTACCGCTATACAAGAAAAACAAGGGATTATAGCAAGTTATAAAAGAGCATCAGAAACATTTCAAAAAATTAAAAATGATACTATTGATTCGCTATCAATGGGAATGAGTTCTGATTACATAGAAGCTTTAAAACTTGGTTCAAATATGATCAGGTTAGGAACAATAATTTTTGGCTCGAGAAATGCTAGATAGAAGAGTATACATTATCGGAGGAGGAAATATGGGTGCTGCAATTGCAGAAGGGCTTTTAGATGATGATATTAATAACTGCCAATTAATTAATATAGTTGATAGTGATAAAAAATTAAAAAAAATATTTATTAAAAAAAAGTTAAATTTTTTTTCTAAAATTCCTAAAAATATTAAAAACTCACTGATTATTATTGCTGTGAAACCTCAAAATTTTGAAAATTTTACAAAAACTACGATCCCTATGCAAAAAAGGAATTTAATTGTTTCAATAATGGCAGGAGTAACAGTTGAAAAGATTAGATCTAAGATTAAAGCAAACATAATTGTTAGAGCGATGCCTAATTTAAATTCTGCGATTAAAAAAGGATATACAGTATTATTTGGTAAGGGATTAAATAAAGCTGAGAAAAAAATTATCGATTATATTTTTTTAACGATTGGTGAGTTAAGTTGGGTAAGAAGCGAATCAAGAATAAATTTATTTACTGCAACTACTGGTAGTGGTCCGGGATTTATTTTTTATGTAATGGAAAAATACCAAGTTTTTTTAGAAAAAAAAGGTATCGATAAACTTAAAGCCAAAAAAATTGTTTGTCAACTATTTGAAGGTTCTGTAGATTATGCAAAAAAGTCAAAAAAAGATTTCTCAACTTTGAGAGAAAATGTGTCCTCAAAAGGAGGTACAACTGAAGCAGGGTGTAAAGTTTTTGATGAGAAAAAATTCGAGGATATTTTAAATGATGTTTTTCGCGCTGCTATTAATAAAGCAAATGAATTAGGAATCAAATAATGAATGCAGCAATTCTTTTAATTATTCAGGTCATTTTTGGATTTTTAGCAACAATTTTCACACTTAGGTTTTACATGCAACTTTGTAATGTAAGCACCTCACATGATTTAGTTCAAATGATTATCAGGCTAACAAATACCATTTGTGGTTATCTTTCAAAAGTGATTCCAAGATATAAAAATATTGAATTATCAAGTGTTGTAGTCGCTATTTTTTTCGAGTTTATATTGATTTATCTTACACAAGTAATTTTTAAAGTTGATAATATTGAAACAAAAAAAATTATACTTATCTCAGTATTAAAGTTTTTTGAAACAAATATTCACATATTAATGTTCTCTACTATTGCGCTAGCTATTTTGTCATGGATAAACCCATTTAGCAATTTAATGCTTTTTTTAAGACAAATGACGCATATGTTTCTTGATGTTATTAGAAAAATAATTCCTTCAATTTCTGGGATTGATATTTCCCCAATTCTTTTATTATTGATTTGCCAGATAATTATAATTTGGCCATTAAATGATTTAAAAGGATTAATTATTATCAGCTGAATAATTTTTTTAAATAAAAAATATCAAAGCTTTTTCTTTCAAGAGTTATTTCATAAATACCATTAGAACTTGGTCCTACAATCGAAGACTTACTTTGTTTATTAAATATATTAAAAAATTGATCACGAATTTTTATATCTAACCTTCGATTAACTCTTCCAATAAAGTCAATAATTATTAAGCCACTAAGATTGTACAATTGGATAGATTCAAAAATTTTTAATGCAGCAATAAAATTTATATTATCAATGGCATTTTTATTAATCAAATTGCCATAAAGGGAATAATTAACATCGATCGCTATGAAAGCTTCGGTAGATTCAATTGATATTAAACCATTATCCATATAGGTAATATTCTTTAAATCAGACTCAACATAGTTTAAGAATAGATCATTAAAGTAAAGATTTTCTTTTTGTGTCAGCGTTATAACATTTTTACTTAGTTTTAAATTCTTTACAATATTAGCTTTGCTCAATTCATCTTTTAATTTATCGTTATGTGCAAAAATTAAATCATCGCTTTTTATATAACTATTAGCACTCAAAAAATTACTTGGCGTATAAAAATCATACATTTTTTTTTCTTGATTTGTAATCAAAGTATTTATAATTTTTAAATATTCATTTATAAGAAATTTAATTTCTTTAATAAGAAATTGTTTTATATTGTTTTCAAAACTTTTTTTTGGGTAAATATAAAGGTATGGGTATTTCGATCTGTAGCTATAAATATTATTAGCAAAATCAATATTTTTATTTTTATCTAAAGAGGTTGATAAAGTAAAATACACTCCATCTAATATTAAAGTATCACGACACTTAATTTTATTTGGTTTTTTTTGATGCATAATTTGCACCAAACATTTTTCATCTAATTTATAATTCTTTTTAGAAAATAGAATAGCTTTATGATTGTTTGGTAATTGAACCAGATAATTACTTAAACTTTTTTTTTTATATAACCAAATACAATACTTAAATCGGAAAAGTATAGTTTATTTAAATAATGAAATTTAATAACTTTATTATTCTTGGTTATAAAATAGATTAGATGATTTTGAATAAAAACAAAAAAATGTTTAAAAGACATTTATATTAAATTTTCTTAAAAGATTTAAAGTTGTTGGAATAGGTAGGCCAATAATATTTGAATAACTACCATTAATTTCATCAATCAGCATTTCACCCCTATCCTGAATAGAGTATGCTCCAGCTTTATCAATAGATTCACCGAATGAAATATATTTCCTTATTTCATCTGGAGATAATTTTCTAAATTTAACCTCTGACTTGGTTGATATTAGTTCACGAGTCTCTCCAAATTGAATGGCAATAGTTGTATATACCGAATGAGTATTGCCCGATAATTTTGTTAGAATATTAAATGCGTCATCCAAATTCGATGGTTTACCTATAATTTGATCCTGAAACCCTATACAGGTATCTGCTACTAAAACAGGTGAAGGAAGTAGCTTTCTATCATTAACAGCATTCCAACCTAATTCAAGTTTTTCACGAGTAATTCTCTCAGAATATTTATTAATGTCTTCATTTTTTTGCGGAGCTTCATCAAGATCAACCCCCGTGGCTTTTGAAAAAACAATTAATTCAAAGCGTACTCCCATTTTCTTTAAAATAGACCTCCTTCTTGGGCTCTTAGAGGCAAGGTACACATAATGAAATTGCTCTTTTGAGAAATCTGTCATTTATGATAGGGATGTTTGTTATATATACATGAAATTCTATAGATTTGTTCGGCTAATATCAACGGAATTATTTCATGGGTAAGTGTAAATTTAGAAACTGACATCAAAAGATTTGGCGCAAATGTATTTAGTTCTTGGGGGATTCCATAAGCATCACCTATAATAAATACTATTTTCTTGTAATTTCTTTTCCAATCTAAAAAATTATTAAGAAAAATTTTTGATGAAAATTGTGTACCTTCATCATCTAAATTTACAATAAATATGCTTTTATCATTCTTAAATTTATTGTTAAATTTAATGGAATTGTGATTTTTTTTTTGACTATTAAAATCAAAATTAATTAATTCTGTTTCAAAAACCTTGCCAACTTTTGAAAGGTAGTAATTAATTTTATTGATGTAAAAATTCTTGGAACTTTTTCCAATTGTGACTATGGCATTCATTAATTATTCCCCCAAAGCTCTTCAAGATTGTAATATTCGCGATCTTGTTTAGTCATTAAATGAACTATAATATCGCTACAATCAATTAAGATCCAACCTGAATCACTTGAGCCTTCAATTGTCGGCTTGACAGGGAAAAGATATTTTTTATCTAAAATTTTTTTTAGTATTGCATTTGCTTGTCTAGTCGATTCAATAGTAGCAATAATTATTAGATCAAATAAAAATGTATTTTTTGTTGTGTCAAATGACTTTACTTGTGTTCCTTTTACATCATCTATTGCTTCAATTATAAGATGTTTACATTTCTCAATATCCATATAAATTATATTTTTTAATGTATTCGATTACTTTGGTTGGACATAATAATTTTATATTACTTTTACTTTTTATTTTGCGCCTTATTTTCTCGCTGGAAATATCTACATTAATATTTTCGATAAAATGAATATTTTTTTTATATAAATTTAAAGAAGAGCTGAGTTGATTCTTATTTTTTTCAGGTCTATTTATAACATATAGATTTGTGGTGTCTAATAAATCCTCATACTTATACCAATTAGGAAGGTCTAAAAAGGAATCAAAACCAATTACTAAATTTATTTCTTTTTTTGGATATAGATTTTTAAAATAAACTACATAGTCAATTGCATAGTTATTTTTTTTATCGTTATTTTCAACATATGAAATTTTGAAATAATCTTGATTATTTTGGACTATCTCCAACATTTCAATTCTATTTTTGTATGGGGTATTAATAATTTTATGGGGAGGGTTTTTGCTAGGGATAAAAAAAAATTCCAAAGGCATGAATCTATGAAAGATTTCTTTGGCTATCTGAATGTGCCCATAGTGTATTGGGTCAAAAGCTCCACCAAATAAAAATATAGAATTGTTTTTTTTAGAGCAATGTTCTTCTATACTCATCAAGGGTTTTACATAATTCAGAAATAAAGGTTGCGCCTTCAGCGCCATCGATAACTCTATGGTCATAAGAAAGTGAAAGTGGTAAAAATAATTTTGGTACAAATTTTTCACCATCCCAAAAAGGTTTGATTTCAGATCGACCAAGACCAAGAATACAAACTTCAGGAGCGTTTATAATCGGTGTGAAATAA
>MDTG01119756.1_pt1 | contig 23886 bp, 21 predicted proteins | sample 811421 | NCBI WGS metagenome assembly MDTG01 (sample SAMN05326645, study PRJNA326480) | marine metagenome | isolation source: seawater | place: Pacific Ocean: South East | collected 2011
CTGTTGATGCGTTATCTACTGCGTTAGATGATGTAGCTACTGCTAGTGATTTAGCTACAATTTCTTCTACTTTAGCCGTTGTAAAAGCCGATGTTAAAGAATTGCTTGCTGCTAATGCTGTTATTAATCAAGATGTAACAATTAATAATGTTGCTACATTGGAATATGTTGAATCATTAATTAGTACCGATGCTGATGCACCTAACGTTATCGTTAATGGAGAAATCACAGTTGAAGTTGATGATGATGACTTTGACGATGAGCATTTAGGAAGAATTCTTGCAGTTACTAATAAATTTGCCACAGGGCTTAAGACTGTAACAATTGCACATACATATTCACCAACTACTTCTGGACCAGGTCCTATTTTAACTTTTGACAATCTCGCATTTGTTGATAACGACTTGTCAGTTTCTGGATCTACTACACTTGGTGATGGAGATGCTACTAATGACAAATTAAGAACTGTCACTGGTGACTTAACTATTTCTAACATAGACGGAGGATTAGATTTAAGCTTACTTACAAGTGCAGACGATATAACTATACCTCAAGGTGTTACCTCATTAAAAATGGGTGGTGTTAAAGCCAACTCAATCAGAACAGCAGGTGCTGTCAAAGGTCACCTTAATCTTACAGCTGCAACTATTGTTGACGGTGGTAAGTCTAAGGTAGCTTCTATAACTGCTCCTAAAGCAACTGATATTGATATTACTTCTGCAGCTACATTAACTGTTCTTGCTGCACTTGCTGAAACAATTGATATCGGAGGAACTACTTTAGCTGGAGACCTTGCTATTACTGGAACAACTTCAGGATCTACTAAAGTATATGTTCAAAAAGTTACATCCGTTGGAGGTTCTATCACTACTGGTTCTTTAGCTGAGCTTCATTTAGATGCATTAACATCTGTTGCCACTTTTGTTTCTGGTGCAAAAGTACTAGTCTTAGACGAACTTGCTTCTCAAAAAGCTGTTGGTGGTGGAATGGATGGAGGTATAATCTTAGCTAACGCTACAAAGTTTATTGCTCCTAAACTTGATGTTACTGATGTTGTTTCTATAGTTGCTGCTACTGACATAACTATTAGTGATATCAGTACTGCAACTTCTGCATCTACTGAACCATCGATATATGCTTTAGCCGCTAAGAATATGACTATAAAGGCTTTGGCAGCTACAAATTCTTTTACTTTTTCAAAAGCTGCTACTGTATTTCCTTCACTTGAAACTTTAGACGTAACGGGTGTAGTAGCTACATCAAGTCCATATGTTAAAACTCAAACAAATAGAGTTTCAATTACTTCTGATGTTTTAACAACATTAACAACTGCAGGACAGTTAGACGCTGTTAGACTACACGGAGCTTCTAAGTTGACTGGATTGACAACTGCTGGTTATATAAGAGATTTCGAATTAATTGGAGCTTCTATTTTAACTTCAGCTGACATTGGTCATGACCATATTGAAGGTTCAGACGCTGCTTCATTTAGAATTTCAGGTGCCTCAAAGCTAACGACTGTAGCTCCATCTGCACTTGACGAGGTTGGTACGGTTGTTCTTACTAGCCTACCGAAAATGACATCTCTAAACTTATCTTCTATGGTTACATTGCCAATATTAGGACAATATTCAATGACTATCAGTTCGACTGGTCTAACTGGATCCTATGGTATTGCTTCAGAAGCTACAACAACAACTCAGGCATACACAGATAAAATCTATTCAAATGACCTTCTAACATTGAAGACATTGATGGATAAAGCTGCTGCTTCTGCTGTCGTTACATACTCATTTTTTGGTGACGTTATTTCTAGCGTATCTACTAGAGTATTTGATGCTGACGGTGTTCCTGGTACTGCATCAACTTCTACAGCTACATTACAAGGTTTTGATGCAGGTACAACTAGTATTTTCCAAATGCATCTTAATGCCGCGAGTGCAATTTCAACACCATTAACTGATAGTGATTTTGCTCACGTTCTTGCTGAATAATTTAGATATCTAATATGTTTAAAAAACCCTCGTTATACGAGGGTTTTTTTTTATTTTTATATTTAGAATTCTAAGATTTTCAAATGCAAGTTATTCAAACTGGTTATAAACAAATAACCAACTATCTATTCCTTATTCTATACATTATTACCGGTTCATTGTCAAATTTTGGGGCAATTGACATTTTAGCACCCCAATGGATTTATTTGGGATGTATCAATATTTTGGTTTGCTTTTATATTTTGTTTTTCTCTTCTAGAGATTATAAGGATTCTTTTGATTCTCTTTTTTCTTCTTTATATATATATCTTTATCTATTTTATTTCATTTGGAATTCATTCTCTTATTTTTATGCTGTAAATCCTGTTGAAACACTTATTAATTTACCCCGAATTGGTAATACTTTCTTTGCCGTTTTTTTTTGTTTCTTGTTGGTGTCAAAAATCAAAAATCCTTTTAAATTTATTTACACTCTTTTTTTCTTATTCCTTTTAGCTGAGATGATTTCATATTATTATGATTTGTCTGAGGTTTACCCTGTACAAGGCCTAAGAGTTATTGCTATAAAGGGCTTTGCTGGTAATAAAAATATAACCGCAGCTTCTATAGCTTTTAAAATTCCTTTTGCTATTTTCTATTTTTTAAATTCTAAAAAGTTAATCATTCAAATAATATCTTTTATAATATCAGTAGCTGGTATACTTGCAATTACTTTGATTGAAGCAAGAGCTGCTATACTTAGTACAATCATTGTTTTGTTAATATTAATTTGTTTTTTTGTTTATAAACTTTTTGTCAATAAAAGTGCTTATGATAAAATCTCGTTACGAATTTTAAAAACCATATCTCCATATTTAATTGCCTTTTTAATTAATATTTTTGCAACTAATTTTGCTAACGATAAATATAGAAAGGTTGGTATAACCGACACACTTGGTAAAATCTCTTTTTCTGAACAATCTTCAAATGGAAGATTTAATTATTGGGGTGACGCTTGGTCGTATATAAAGGAAAATCCAATATTTTCCTCTGGCCTCGGCAATTGGAAAATAGAATCAATCGACAAGGGAAAAGATCATATTTCTGGTTATACAGTTCCTTATCACGCTCACAATGACTTTATTCATGTCTTTGCTGAAACTGGAATTCTAGGAGGATTAACATATTTGGGTTTGTTTATTCTAATTGCATTGTATTTATTCAAAATTCTTAAAAATGAATATTACACGGAGAAAAAAATTTCTTTTAAGAAATTTATTTTAATAACACCCTTAGTTGTTTATCTTATCGATGCATTGTTGAACTTTCCCGTTGCCAGACCATTAATGCAGTCCTCATTAGCAATTTACTTGGGTCTTATTTTAGCAACATACTTAAAAAAGAGAAAACTTAAAGAAAATATTTTTAGTAATATTAAATATACTTGGCTTACATTGAGTGTAAGTCTTATTTTCCTAATTCCTGGTTTAATAATTCATATTATTTCATTTAAGTCACTTAAACAACAAGGAAGACTGTTGTATGAATTTAATAACGCAAAATACACTTATACTAGAGCAGAACTAGATCAAATTTCACACAATTTCCCCAATTTAACAGAAACAGCAATGCCTATTAAAGCAATGAAAGCTAGATACTATTGGCTAGCAGGTAACAAAGAGGAAGCATTAAAAATGGCCCATTTAGGCTCACTAGACAATCCAAAGATACATTTTGCTGACAACTTAAAAGCAACTTTTTTTCTTGAAGAAAATAAAATTGATAGTTCCTATTATTATGCTAAAAAAGCTTTTGATGGACTCCCAAATAATATGCCACATTATGACATATATATGAGAAATCTTGCTTATAAAAGAGACGCTCCTGCTATCAACGAAGCATTTGAAAGAGTAAAAAAATTAGGAGGTGATACTAAAAGTATTTGGACAATTTATTTAAGAACATTGGCTCTTACAAGAAGTTTGGGTGATCCTTTTTCAATGGCAAAAGCTCAAGAGGCATTTAAAATTTACCCAACAGATGAAAATATTTTCAATCTGTATAGAATTTTAACTTACGGCCAACAAAGAATATCTGAGGCAGATAATTTATCAAGTAGTGCCAAAACAGAATTTGACAATGGGCAATATTCAAATGCTGCAAACTTTTACGTCCAAGCTTTTGATAAAGACCCACTGCGATACTCAATTGCCATTAATGCCGCTTTTTCTTTTTTTAACTTGAAAGATTACAAAAATGCAATTAAATATTTTAGTTTAGCTACTCAATCCAAAAAACAAGACGTAAGTGAAAAGGCGATTAGATATAAAGCTATTAGTTTATTCAATTTTGGTGATAAAAATGCAGCATGTGCAGAATTTATTAAGCTATTAAATATAAGTCCAAAAAGAATGTACCAACAAGAATTTAATAAATATTGTAGGTGAAAATAAATTATGAAAATTAATCGGATTTGTTGCATAGGCGCTGGGTATGTTGGAGGTCCTACTATGGCAGTTATAGCACATGAATGTCCAGATTTAAAAATATCTGTTATCGATAAAAATACAGAAAAGATTAAATCTTGGAACACACTTGATCTTGACAATTTACCTGTATATGAACCAGGGCTGTCAAAAATAATTGAAGTTACAAGAAACAGAAATTTATTTTTTAGTGATGATTTTGAAAAATCAATTTTAGAAGCAGAGATGATTTTTATGGCTGTTAATACTCCAACAAAAAAAAGTGGAAAAGGAAAGGGGTATGCAGCAGATCTTTCTAATATCGAAGAATGTGCTAAAATAATCGGACAATTATCTAAAACTGACAAAATTATCGTAGAAAAATCTACGTTGCCAGTTAGAACAGCAGAAAAAATAAAAGAAGTTCTAAAAAAAAATAACACAAATAATGTGCATTTTGAAATAATTTCAAATCCAGAATTTCTCGCTGAGGGAACAGCTATAAAAAATTTGTATAAATCAGATAGGGTTTTAATAGGGGGAGAAAACACAAAAAAAGGTCGAGAAGCAATAGAATCTCTCATAAGTATCTACTCAAGTTGGATACCGTTAAACAAAATTTTTAAAATGAATGTTTGGTCAGCAGAATTATCAAAATTAGCGTCAAATGCTATGCTTGCTCAGAGAATTTCCTCTATAAACAGTATTTCTGCTATTTGTGAAAAAACAGGTGCCTCAATTGAAGAAGTTTCTCTAGCTGTAGGGATGGATAAAAGAATTGGAAAAGACTTTTTAAAGTCTTCACCGGGATTCGGAGGAAGTTGTTTTCAAAAAGATATTTTAAATTTAGTTTATTTATGTCGGAATTACGGTTTAAACGATGTAGCGGACTATTGGGAAGGAGTAATCAAAATAAATGATTATCAAAAAAAAAGATTTGCTAAAAAAGTAATGAATCATTTTAAAAATGAACTAAACCAAAAATGTATCTCTATTTTAGGTTGGGCTTTTAAAAAAGACACTAATGACAGCAGAGAGTCTGCATCTATTTATGTTTGTAGAGATTTACTTATTAAGGGAGCTAGAATTTATGTTTACGATCCAATGGTATCTCCAGAGAGAATCACCTCTGATATAAAAAATATATTAGTGTTAGAAAACTTAAAAAAAGAAATAATTGAAGAATTAATTTCTAAAATCAAAGTTTTTAGAAATTTAATAGATGCTATAAAAAATTCTGAAGCTGTTTTAATTCTAACAGAATGGGATGAATTTAGAAAGTTTGACTGGAAGCGGTTTATTACAAAATCAGAAAAAAGCCCATACATATTTGATAGTAGAAATATAGTAGATAAAAATTTTACTAAAAGAATATCTTCATTAGGAAACTAAAAACAAGTAAAAAAAGTACTAGATATTAAATATTTTTTGTATCTTCGGTGAAGATAAATATTTAGTTTAGTAATGCTTAATAAGTTAATTACTTCCAAAACCCGGTTGCGCCTGCTTATCAAATTCTTTGTAAATCAGGCCAACCGTGGTTATTTAAATGGTCTTGCATCAGAATTCAAAGAATCTACAAATTCTATTCGTAAAGAGCTTAATCATCTTTCTGATGCTGGCTATCTCGAAAAGTATAAGGATAACAATAAAATTGCTTACAAAGCAAACATTAAGCATCCTATGTTCGAAATTCTTCAAAAGGTTGTATTTAAACATCTTGGGCTTGAGGAAATTGTGGAGCATGTATTGGCGCAAATGGGAGAAGTTAAAGAGATCCATTTAATTGGTGACTATGCTAGAGGACTCGATACAGGTTTTATAGAGGTTTTATTGATTGGAGATCAATTAAATGCGAAATATATTTCACAGTTAGAACAAAAAATAGAAAATTTAATCGAGAGGAAAGTTCAATTTATAATAAGTAATAGAAAAGCATCGAATCAAAAATCTATTCTTATATTCAAAAATTAGACTAAAATGTTAAAAAACAGTACAATACTTATTACTGGTGGCACAGGTTCTTTTGGGAAAAAATTTGTTCAAATGACACTAGAAAGATATAATCCAAAATGTATAATCATCTTTTCTAGAGATGAAATGAAACAATGGGAAATGACAGAAAAATATATTGGTGATGAAAGGGTAAAATTCATTATAGGTGATGTAAGAGACAAAGAGCGTATTTCAAGATCTCTTGATGGTGTAGATTTTGTTGTACATGCCGCTGCAACAAAGATTGTGCCCACTGCAGAATACAATCCTTTTGAGTGCGTAAAAACCAATATTAATGGGGCCATGAATCTGATTGACTCTTGTATTGATAAAAAAATTAAAAAAGTTGTTGCTTTATCTACTGATAAAGCAAGTAACCCGATTAACCTATATGGAGCGACAAAATTGGCTTCAGATAAATTATTTGTTGCTGGAAGTTCTCACTTGGGTTTTGAAAAAACTCAATTTTCAGTTGTTCGTTACGGAAATGTCATGGGTTCTAGAGGATCAGTTATACCTTTTTTCCTAAGGAAAAAAAAGACAGGATTATTACCTATAACTGATGATCGAATGACTCGTTTTATGATTTCACTGGAAGAAGGTGTAAAACTTGTATGGCACGCATTTGAAGATATGCTCGGTGGAGAAATATATGTTAAAAAAATTCCTTCAATGAACATATTGGATATTGCTAAAGCTGTCGCACCAGAGGCAAAGCACAAAGTAATTGGTATTCGCCCAGGTGAAAAATTACATGAACAGATGATAGGCGTTGAAGACGCTCCGTATACATTTGAATATGAAGACTATTTCAAAATATTACCAGCTATTCACGACTGGTCAAAAGATAAAAACCGAATCAAAAGTGGAAAAAAAGTAGCAGATGATTTTTTGTATAGTTCCAATAACAACAACAAATGGATGAGTTCGAAACAGCTATCTAATTGGATTGATAAAAAAATGAAAGATTCTCATTAAAAACTTATGAAAACAATTTTATTTGCTGGCGGTTCAAGTTTACTAGCGCAAAGCTGGTTAAAACAAAAAAGTTTTATATACAATTATGTTATAGGATTAAATAAAAGGAGAATTGTGTCTTCTAAATTTAAGACTATTGTCATAAATTATATGTCAGTTGAGGAAATAAAAAACAAATTAAAAAGTATTAATGCCGACATTGTTATCAATTGTATAGGACAAACTAACATTGAAACTTGTGAAACAAATATAAAGTTGGCTGAGTTTGCAAATATTGAAATAGCAGGTAATATTTCTAAAGCCTGTAGTTTATGCGGAATTAAATTGGTTCATATATCAACAGATCATCTTTTTGATGGAGAAAGCTCATTTGTAAGCGAGTTAACTCCATATTCTCCTTTAAATAATTATGGTATTTCAAAGAGTAAGGGAGAGCAGGAAGTTTTAAAAAATAATTGCGATGCTATAATTATTCGTACTAATTTTTTTGGATCGGGCCCCTCATATAAAGATTCATTTTCAGACAAAATTTTAAAAAGTTTAGAAAGTAACAAGAAAATTAAATTGTTTAATGATGTGTACTATACTCCTATATCAATAGAAATACTAAAAAAAAATATTTTTCTCTTATTAGAAAAACAAGCAAAAGGAGTCTTTAATATTTGCTCGGGTCAGCGCATTTCAAAGTACCAATTTGGACTTATGTTGGCAAAAGTATTTGGCTTTTCGAGTAAACTTATAACTCCAATAAGTATTGATGAAGTTTCAAATCTGACATTAAGACCAAAAGATATGAGCCTTAGTAATCATAAGTTGTGTTCCTATTTAGGAAATGTTATACCATCTGTTGAAGAACAGATTTACGCATTAAAGATTGAAAATGATTATAAGAAAAAAAGACATTTGATTCCTTACGGAAGACAAAATGTAAACGAAAAAGACATCGATAAAGTAGTTAGTGTATTACGTTCAGACTATATAACACAAGGACCAGTAATAGAAAAGTTTGAAAGTAGAGTAGCTGAATATTGTGGAGCTAAATTTGCTTATTCTTGTAATAGTGCCACTAGTGCCCTACATATTGCTTGTTTAGCTCTTGGAGTAAAAAAAGGTGATTTAGTTTGGACAAGTCCAATTTCATTCGTTGCCTCCTCTAACTGCGCTTTGTACTGTAATGCGACTGTTGATTTTGTGGATATTGATCCATTAACATATAATATGTCAGTTTCAAGTTTAGAAAAAAAACTTATAGAGGCTGAACGAAATAATAACTTACCAAAGGTTGTAATTCCCGTTCATTTAGCTGGTCAAAGTTGCGAAATGGATAAAATTTATAGTCTCTCAAAAAAATATAAATTTAAAATTATTGAGGATGCTTCTCATGCAATCGGGGCTAAATATAAAGACAAACCAGTTGGTAATTGTTCTTTCAGTGATATTTCAGTATTCAGTTTTCATCCAGTAAAAATTATTACTACTTGTGAAGGAGGTATGTGTTTGACAAATAATGAAGAACTTGGAAATTTAATAAGTCGATATAGAAGTCATGGCATAACAAGACAATCCTCTGAAATGACTAAAACTCCTGACGGATTATGGTATTATGAACAGCTTAACTTAGGTTTTAACTATAGGATGAATGACGTCCAAGCTGCTTTAGGATTAAGTCAAATGGATCGTCTTGATGAATTTATTAACATACGTAGAGATATTGCAACCAGATACAACGAAATGTTAGAAAACTCAATTGTTAAAATTCCTGGGCAACACTCAGATACTCTTTCCTCTTATCATCTTTATATTGTAAGGTTAAAAAAGAATAATAAAATTAGACATAAACAATTATTTGAGAAATTTAGAGCGACTGGAGTTCTTGTAAACATTCACTACATACCAATTTATAGGCAACCATATTATAAAGCTCTTGGATTTAGCAAAGAAGGATTTGAAGAATCTGAAAAATATTACGAAGAGGCAATTAGTATACCAATTTTTCCTGGATTAACATTTAAAGAACAAAGAAAAGTGGTTGATTTAATTGAGGAACCTGTTGGGTTTCAAAATTTATTTTGAATGAAAAAAAAAGTAAATCACTTTAAGGATATTCCAAGTTTAGAAACAAAAAGAACCATTTTAGAACCATTGAGTAAAAACTTTTTGTCACAAGATTATGTTAATTGGATGAATGATAAAAAAGTTAATCGTTTTTTGGATTCAGGTGGAGATTATAATATTAAAAAATTAGAAAAGTATTTAACAGAAGTAGAAGATAATCCAAAATATTTTTGGGCTATTGTCTTAAAGGAGAACAAAAAGCATATTGGTAATATCAAGATCGATCCTATTAATTTCAAACATTTTTTTGGAGAGTATGGTATAATGATTGGAGATACTAATTCATGGAGAAATAGATACGCGGAGGAAGTATCAAAAGAAGTTTTAAATTTTTGTTTTAAAATTCTCAAACTTCGTAAAATAAATTTGGGTGTTTTGAAGCTGAACAAAGCAGCAATTGATTTGTATAAAAAATTGGGATTTCTAATTGAAGGCCACCATAGGTCACATTTTTCATTTGAAGATGATTTTGTTGACTGCTACAGAATGGCGTTATTTAATCCAAATTTAAAATGAAAATAGCACTTGGAACTGTTCAGTGGGGTATGAATTATGGGATTTCTAATTTAAACGGAGTGCCAAATGATGACGAGCTCAATAAAATTTTCAGAAGGATGAAAGACGTAGGTATAGATACTCTTGATACAGCGATTTCCTATGGAAACGCCCATAAGAGACTTCGTGAATTTATTTCATCCTCACATAAAATTATTTCAAAAGTAGACCCCTCTGTTAATCAAAAAACAATTAAAGAACAATGTTTAGAAACTATATCGTCTTTAGGTCAACCTAAATTAGAAGGGTCTCTTGTCCATAATGTGAAAGACCTTTTTGACAACCAAAATATTTGGAATGAATTAAGTGAATTAAAAGAAAGGGGTCTAATCAAAAAAATCGGATTATCCCTTTATGACCCTGCAGACCTAAAAAGGATATTAAAAAGTGGTATAATTCCAGATATAGTTCAGATCCCTTTTAATATTTTGGATCGAAGATTTTTCTCATACTTTAGTCAATTAAAAGAACACGGCATTGAAATTCATGTTAGGTCAGTTTTTTTACAAGGAATTCTAATTATTGCTTACAACCACTGTCCAAAAGATTTTGAAAAATGGGATCCACATTGGAGAATTTATAGGGAATGGATAAATAAAAACAGAATTTCTCCGATTGAAGCATGTATTCAACACGTTCTTTCCTACGATTCGATAGATAAAATTGTAATTGGAATCACGAGCTTAAAAGAATTAAATGATATTATTACAGCTCAAATGCGCAAACCTCTTAGAGCTCCAAAAGCACTTGAAATAACAGATAAAAAATTAATAAACCCTTTAGAATGGCCAATAACAAAGCAATTACTTTCAAAAAGACAATAGGTTCTATTTCTGAGGAATCTCGAAGAAGGATTTTAGCCCAAAAAACTCCTGATCTTAAAGCAGTTAAAGAATGGGAAACAGTTTGTAATTTATTCAGTGACCGGGGGCATAAGCAATTAGTTAGTGCGTATGATTTTAGTAGAAAAATTAACTATAAGCATGAAGGTCTTCCAAGCGAAATATATTTTTCTCATCCACTTAGAGTTGCCTCGTTAGCGACAATATTGTCAGAAATGAGATCGATAGATTATCCTATATTAGGTTTATTACACAATGTAATTGAAGTATCAGATATTTCAAAAGCAGTTTTATCTCATCATTTTGGTGACCTTATAGCAGAACAGATTGAGATATTAACCGTACAGCGTTACTTGCAATGGGATGAAGCTTACAAAAAAGAATATTATAAAAAAATAAACGCTCAGCCACATTCTTGTAGAGCAGTTAAAATCATAGATAAGTTTGATAACCTTTTCCTTCTTCATACTAATCCAAATAAAGAGATTAAAAAAAAATATATTAAAGAGATTGAAACATACATTCAACCGATGGTATCCAAAGATTTGCCGAAAATAGAAGATTATTTCACAAAACTAGTGGATTATTGTAAAAAGAGCATTATTAATTAAATTATGGAACTAAAAATAAAAAACAGAATTGCTATTGTAACTGGTGCATCTAAGGGGATGGGTTTAGCTACTGTAAGTGTTTTATTAACAGAAGGAGTAAAAGTTATGATGGTTGCCAGAAACGAGAGTAAGCTCAAACTAATAAAAGAAAAGTATTCGCGACAAGGATACATTATCGACTATATTGCTGGAGATGTAGGAGATAAGGACTTAGCCGGAAAAGTCGTTCATCAAACCTTCCAAAAATGGGGTGCTGTTGATATTTTAATTAATAATGCAGGTGGTCCTCCACCGGGTTCTTTTCTTAGCCATGAATCCTCGGCTTGGGATTTAGCCATTCAAATCAATTTAATGAGTGTGATTCGTTTTTCAAAAGAGGTCGCCCCAATAATGAAAAAAAACAAGTGGGGCAGAATCATATCCATAACATCAACTGTAAGTAAAGAACCTTCACCATCCATGGTTTTATCCGCAACTACACGAGCAGGTGTTGCTTCTTTTACAAAAGCGATTTCTCTTGAATTAGCAGAAGAAAACATTACAGCAAATGTAATTTTACCTGGAGGAGTTAAAACGGATAGACTAACAAGTCTAATAGAAGCCAGTGCAAAAAAAGAAAATAAATCAATTGAAGATTTAATTAAGGAAATAGAGGAAGGAATACCGGCAAAGCGATTCGCCGAACCAAAGGAAGTTGCTGAGGTTATAGCCTTTTTAGTCTCTGAAAAAGGAGCTTACATTAATGGAGTTAGTTTAGCGGTAGATGGAAGTTTACTAAAATCATTTTAAGTTTTTATGGCACTGTTCGATCTAGATATCTTCTCTCAATCAATTCCAAAATGGAATAAAGCTCCAGTGAGTTTGGTAAATAAATTATGTCCTGTTTTAGAACAGCTAACTCCTTCAATAAAAATCAACAATATAGATATTGAGTATTCAGGTGCTTCAGAGATAAATAGCGCAAACTACAGAGTTTCTAATTTTGAAAATAAATTTGTGGTTAAAAAGTGGCCAAAAGGTAAAGATGTTAAAAATATTCAAAGCATAGAAAAAGTAACTTATTTTCTAAAAGAAAGTGATATTCCAGTAGCTGACATTATTCCATTTAGAGATGGAGAAAAAATCATGAAAAGCAAGTCAAACTTTTGGACATGCAGTAATTTTATCCCTGGTGAATTTTATTCTGGAAAAAAAGATCAATTAAGACAAGTCTCCATTTTAACTGCAAAAACTGTTACTTCTTTAAATAATTTATCTATTAGATCATACTCTACAAACCAAATAATGTATGAAATAGAAGATATATATATGGTTTTTAAAAGATTTTCTATGATTAGAAGTCAATGGGATTTATTTTTGGGAGATAAAACATATAACTTATTAGATACTAATTGGGATAATTTATTTAAAAAATGCAATTTATTTAAACGGTCTAAAATAAATGGAGGGCCGGTTTCTTTAAGTCATTATGACATGCACCCACATAATCTTTTATTTCAAGAAAATAATCCAAGTTGTTTACTTGATTTAGAGTCAATTGTAAAAATACCAATTGGTTTTTCAGTTGCATATTCCGCATTAAAACAATGTCGTCAGTATGTTGCTTTTAATCGAGACAGCTGTCCCCCTTCGCATGTGGGGAAAACCTACCTGGATACCTTAAAATCTCATTTAAGAATTAAAAAGAGTGAGGTTTGGATTAAAAATTTTAGTGAGATGGCTCAAATCGAAACAATGCGAAGAATCGCGATAATATTTGAATTAAATTTCAAAGGGGATAAAAAATGGAACAAAATGTTACCCTTACTTATAAACAATTTCCATGAAGCACAAGAATTATTTAATTGACAAAAAAATGATAAAACGAATTGCAATTATTCCTGCTAGGGGAGGTTCAAAGAGAATTCCTAAAAAAAACATTAAAGATTTTTGCGGGAAACCAATAATAAGTTATTCAATAGAAGCTTTAAGGGAGAGTAAATTATTTCAAAAGATTCATGTTTCAACAGAAGACCAAAAAATCATTGAAACTGTAAATCGATTAGGCTTGGAAGTTGATTTTCTAAGACCCTGCACACTCTCTGACGATTATACTCCAATCATGCCTGTGATTAAGTATGTTGTTGACAAATATTTGGAAATGAATCAATCTTTTGAAGAAATATGGGTCATATTTCCATGTTCCCCCTTGTTGAAAGTAAAAGATTTAATTCAGGCTTCGATTCAATTCAATCGAGATCACTCTTTTAATACTTTGATGACAGTTACAGAATATCCAGTCCCAATTGAGTGGGCTTTTGAAATTAATAAGGAGGGAGTTTTAGTTCCAATAAGAAAAGGTAACTTTGCGATAAGATCACAAGATTTAAATAAAAGATATTATGATGCGGGTATGTTTTACATTTACTCAAAAGACGTGATATTTAATCTCGGTTCTAGTGGGACTGATGAAAATATTATCCCATATTTTATTTCAAAAGATAGTGCAATTGATATAGATGATGACCAAGATTGGCAATTTGCAGAGAAACTTTTTAAATTAAATAAAAAATGAGAAGAGAGGAATCAGAATTATATAAGTCACAAATTCACAATCTTATACCTGGAGGCGCCCACACTTATTCAAAAGGTGATGATCAATTTCCCGACAATGCCCCTGCTGCTATTTCTCATGGTCAAGGAGCCTATGTTTGGGATGTAGATGGGAATAAGTTCTTAGATTGTTCAATGGGTTTGACAAGTGTAAGTCTTGGCCACGCTTACCCACCAGTTCTTGATGCAATTAAAGAAGAATTAGATAAAGGAGTAAATTTTCAACGACCATCTTATATAGAAAAAGAGATGGCCGAAATTTTTCTTTCACTTATTCCGCAACATGATAGGATAAAGTTTTCAAAAAACGGCTCAACTGCAACAACTGCAGCCGTCAAGTTAGCTCGTGCACATACAGGAAGAAAACTAGTAGCTTTCCCAGCAGATCATCCATTTTATAGTTATGACGATTGGTTTATTGGAAGAACTGCTTCTAATAAAGGTGTACCCAAAGAAATTATTGATTTAACGGTAACTTTTCAATCCTGTAACATAGACTCATTAAAAACTTTATTTGATACATATCCTAATCAAATTGCCGCAATAATCACCGAACCTGAAAAGCCCAGTTGTACCAATTGCTCTTGCACAATATCATCTCAAGATTACCTTCAAAAGGCAATAGAATTGACCCAAAAAAATGGAGCAGTTTTTATTCTAGATGAAATGGTAACTGGATTTAAAGTTGATTTCCCAGGGGCTATTTCAAAATATAAGCTGATGCCAGATTTAGCTACATGGGGCAAAGGTATTGCCAATGGATTTTCATTTTGTGCCCTTACCGGTAAAAAAGAAATAATGGATCTAGGTGGAATTCTAGAGGAGGGAAAAGAAAAAGTTTTTTTGATTTCTACTACACACGGTGGAGAAACTAATGCTATTAGAGCTGGTATAAAAACAATCCAAGAATTCAAGGAAAAGGATGTCATTGAACATATTAATACTTTGGGGAATGAGTTGATTAAAAGAGTAAAAGCATTAATTATGAAAAATCAATTAGAGTCATTTATAGATCTTATTCCGTGTCCATGGATGCCTACATTTATTTTTAAGAATAAAACGGGAAATATTTGTAATGGATATAGAACTTTTTTTATGCAGGAAATGATAAATGAAAACATTTTATTTCAGGGAATAGTTGTTCCTTCTTTGAGTTTTACTAGAACTGAATTAAACCATTTTGTCAAAGGATTTGAATCGTGTATTGAGAAATATAAATCTGTTTTAAATGATGGTTATGAGAACCATTTGAAAGGTATTCCCACAAAAGCTGTTTTTAGAAAATTCAACTAATGATATTAATCTGTTGTGAGGATAGGGATGTATATGGATATGGTCATCGATCTAGAATGATTGCCTTGATAGATATTTTTGAGGTATTAAAAATTGACTTTATTTGCGCAATAACAAATGTTAAATGGGGAGCAGTGTTGAAAAAACGAAAAATAAAAACAATAGTTTTATCTCGAACATCAGGGGATGAAAATGAAGCGAAAGAGCTAATCAATAAAGTTGAAGAATACCTTGATGAGATCAAATTGTTTTTTTGTGATGGTAATCGTTTTGGTAACAGATATCTGAGTATAATTAAGAAATTATTTAAAAAAAATATCCTTATTGATGATTCGGGTATACCTATAAGAGATCAAGCAGAATTTGTTTGGAATCCAAATATTTATGGATCCTTTTCTCTTTACAGAAATTGGAAAAATATCCAATTATTTTCGGGAGAACAATATCTCTTATTTAGAAAGGAATTTGAGCGCCCTGTAAAGAACGCTAAAAAAAAATCTATCTTTATTAGTTTAGGGATTGCAGGGTCGAATAACATTATTTCTTTCATTAAAGACTTAGCTAAAGCACGTGGATTTTTCGTTAGATTATCCACTGATTTTTCAGCTAATGAAATGATAGATGCTATTGATGATTCATTATTAACTATTTGTGGCGCTAGTGTCACTTTACATGAAGTTTGGAGAAGAAATTCAATTGCATTACCAGTGTATCAAGCAAAGGACCAATTTCTTTTTAAACAATTTCTAATTGAAAACAAGATTGACTTTATTAATGCTATTGATGAAAATGAAGCTATAATAAAAGATAATTTCAATAAATTATTTAATAAGTATTTTAATCAAGAACCATTTTTAAATAATAACAAAGTTCAGATTGTCAGTATCAAAAATTATTCTAAGCAAATTATAAATGAATTATACAGTTAAAAAACATGATTTGGGATATTATTTTATTTACCCACTTCCTAGTGAACAAGAATTAAAAGATTATTATGAGAAAAAATATTACCAAGATTTAACGGCTGCTACATATCAACAAAATTATAATGAAGAGGAATTAGCAGTATTAAAAATTGATGCAGAATTAGGGAACGACATATATACTAAAAATTCAAAAAAGAAATCAAAAGAACTTCTCGACATTGCCTGTGGGGAGGGATTTTTTATGAAAAACATGAAAGAATTAGGATGGAAAGTCAACGGAACAGATTACTCATCCCACGGTGTCAAAATCCAAAACCCAGACCTAGAGGATAAAGTAATTTATGGAGAATTAAATCAAGTTTTAGAAAAATTAATTCAAAATAATAAAACCTTTGATTTCATCAATCTAGCAAATATTTTAGAACATCTTATTGCTCCTATTGATTTGTTGAAAAAGTGCCACAAACTTTTGAGTCATGAAGGAGTCTTAAGGGTAAAAGTTCCTAATGATTTTTCTCCTCTTCAAGAATATTTAAAAAAAGATAATTCAATTAATTCTTATTGGATTCACCCTCCAGATCATCTCTCCTATTTTAACTTCGACAGTTTGCCAAAAGTATTGAATCATTGTAATTTTGAAATCCAAAATTTATTAGGAGACTTTCCTATTGAATTATTTCTTTTACATCCTGAGTCAAATTATGTTAATAAAAAAGTTGGTAAACAAGCACACAAAGCAAGAATTGACTACACATTGAATTTATGGGAAGGTGATAAAATGCTTTATGTTGAAACTTTTGCTGCATTTGCAAAAGCAAAAATATCTAGGTCTTGTATTGCATATGTAAGGAAACAATAAAAATGAAAAAAAAACTAATCCTTGTCGGTAAAAAATTTGTGGGAAATCCTTTGCTCAACGATTCGAATAAAACACATAATTATGAAATTACGGGATTGTCTGTCAATAAAATTATTTGTCTTAGATTTTTTAAAATAGATTTATTAAAAGAATTTTTTTTTTTAATAGAAAATTCAAATAATACTTAAATGAGAATCGCTATTTTATCCGATATACATGGTAATTATGATGCTTTAGAAGTAGTTCTAAGAGAATGCATTAAGTATAATATTGAAAAGTATATTTTTCTTGGAGATTATGTTGGATATTACTATGAACCGAAAAGAGTTTGGGATAAAATTTGTCAATTAAATAGTATCAAAATTAAAGGGAATCATGAACATTTATTAAAGGATTCTATTTCTTCTAGAACTAGAAGACATCAAATAAAAGAAAAATATGGGATTGGTCATCAACTCGCTCAAAATCAATTTTCAGAAGAAGACTTAGAACAGATATATAGTCTTCCAGAAAAAAAACGAATTCAACTAAAAAAAATCAATTTTGAACTTAATCATGGTAGCCCATGGGATCAAAACACATACCTATACCCAGAAACACCTAAAGAAGTTTTTGAAAAAGCTAATAACCCGGAAATTGATTTCGTGCTAGTTGGACACAGCCACTATCCATTTATAAAAAAGCTAAGTCATTCAACAATAATTAATCCAGGTTCTGTAGGTCAAAATCGACTAGAAGGTGGAGTGGCAACATGGGCATTTATGAATCTAGAAGAAATGAAAACTGAAATCGTCTCAACGAAGTACTCTGTAATTAGTTTGGCTGAAAATGTTAAAACTTACGACCCTGATAAAGAATATAATTACTCAATTTTATTTAGAAAATGATACCATTAAATATTTTACTCTTAGGCGCAGGTGGAGATATTGGTCAAAGTATTTATAAAATATTGTCCGAGATTAAATGGATTAAAAAAACTGTTGGAACAGATATTAATATTAATTCAGCAAGTGGTTTATTGTTTGATAAATTCTATAAAGTTCCAAAGTGCGATAACCTAAAATATATTGAAGAAATCTCCCAAATAATTGAAGATGAAAATATCTCATTAATTTTACCAGTTTCAGAATCTGAAATAAGATATTTCTTTCGTAATGCCATTGAATCTATTAACAATATACCTTTGATTCTTACAAATTCTCTTTCTCTATCAATTGGTTTAGATAAATTAAAAACAATAGAATTTTTAAAAGAGAACAATCTCCCTTATCCAAAGACATATAAGCAAAATACAAATCTTGATTTAGATTACCCCATCCTAGCAAAACCGAATAGGGGTAGTGGTAGTAAATCAATTATTAAGATTGAAGATGAATTAGATTTAGCCTATACAAATAGAAAGTTTCCACACCACATCTTACAAGAATTTTTACACGAAGATGAAGGAGAGTACACTTGTGGATTGTTTTGTTCATCAAAAGGCGTAATTAGACATATCGTTTTCAAACGAGATTTAATGAGTGGCTTTTCTGTTTTTGGCGAGGTAGTTGAAAATGAAATTATAAATCAAATTTTAATTAAAATAGCTAGGGTATTAAATTTAAAAGGAAGTATTAATGTACAGTTGAGAGTTGTGAATGGTAAACCTTATGTTTTTGAAATTAATCCAAGATTTTCAAGTACTGTAAGGTTTAGAGATTTGTTCGGATTTAAAGATGTTTTATGGGTTTTAGAAGACGAAATCAAAACAGTAATATCTAGTTACAACAAACCATCCAAAGGGAGGAAGTTTTACAAGGGATTTAATGAATATATTGTATGAAAGAATATTTTAACATTTTAGAAAAGAAAGTATTTATAATAGCTGAACTTTCTGGTAATCACAATGGATCACTAGAGACAGCAATTAAGACGATTCGAGCAGCTAAACGAACTGGTGCAGATGCAATTAAGTTGCAAACCTATACAGCTGATACGATTACACTTGCAACAAAAGCAGATGATTTTTTATTAAAACAGGGTACCATTTGGGATGGTCAATACCTTCATGATCTTTATAAAAAAGCCTATACCCCCTGGGAATGGCACCCTAAACTATTTAATGTAGCTAAAGAAGAAGGATTAATTTGTTTTTCTTCTCCTTTTGATACAACAGCAGTCGATTTATTAGAAACTTTAGATAATCCTATCTATAAAATAGCCTCTTTTGAAATTACAGATATCCCACTGATTAGATATGTGGCAAGTAAGGGAAAACCCATTATTATTTCAACTGGGATTGCTACTGCAGATGATATAACGTTAGCCTTAAATACCTGTAAAGAAGAAGGGAATCATCAACTATCTTTGTTAAAATGCACTTCAAGTTATCCAGCGCCAATCGAGGAAGCAAACCTAGTAATGGTTAGTGATTTGGCCCAACGTTATAAGGTTACTACAGGATTATCAGACCATACTTTGGGCACAACAGCCCCTGTTGTGGCGGTTACCCAAGGAGCAAAAATCATTGAAAAACACTTTATTTTGGACAAATCCATTGGTGGTCCAGATTCAAGCTTCTCTCTTGATGAGAAAGAGTTTACTCAAATGGTAAAAGCAGTAAGGGAAGCAGAATTAGCCATTGGAAAAGTAGATTATAACCTTACAGAAAAACAACAACAAAGCAGAAACTTTTCACGCTCCTTATATATTGCTAAAGACGTAAAAAAAGGAGACATAGTTACTGAAAGTAATATCAAATCAGTAAGGCCTGGTTATGGAATGCATCCGAAGCATCTTCCTGATATTCTAGGAAAGATTTTCACTAAAGATTGTAGAATTGGAACTAGAGTTGACGAAAAACTTTTTAAATAAATAATGAATTCAACCATCAAAAGCATTATATGGTATTCCTTTCCATTTTTAGTCAGAAATTTGATTCCATTAATTAGCTTACCTTTTTTCACAAGATATTTGTTGCCTGATCAATTTGGAAGCTTGGCGTTATCTATAATTTATGGAGTATTTATTGTAGGATTACTAAATTTAGGCTTAGTCTCAACTTTTGAAAGGAATTATTTTGAAGAAAATATTCAGTCAAAAAAGTTACAATTGATGTGGACATGTATCATTTTGGTTTTTATCAATTTGACTATAGTAACTATAATAACAATCCAACTAGAGGAATCTATAAATCTTTTAATATTTGGAAAAAATCTCCCAGCTTTTTTAACAGTTTTAGCTTTAATCCATCTTGGAGTAAAAAGTCTATTGCAATATTTTTATATCTATTTAAGAAACTCCAAAAATGCAGAACTATATGCTTTTATGTCCATTTCAGAAGCCATTATCTGTGTTTGTTTATCAATATATTTTGTATTTGATGAGATGGGAATATTAGGATATATTTTAGGGCAAGCGCTAGGAGTCGGATTTATATTAATTATAATTACTGTTTTAGCTATCTCAAAGAGAGAAATTTATTTTAAAGGTAAGTTATTGAAAGAAAATCTTAAATTAAGCTTACCCCTTACACCTAGGGTTTTTTTTGGTACTATAAACACCCAATTTGATAGATATATGTTAGGTATATTAAATACTAAAGCAGGTGTTGGAATTTTCGATATAGGACAAAAGTTTGCAAACCTTGGGTTTGTATTTATGACCGTTTTACAACAGGTATTTGCTCCAGAAGTATTTTCTACTTATATTAAAAATCCTAATAAATTTTCGAAAAATATAGCAGAATATTTGATTCCTTTTTTTTGTTTGAGTCTTTTTTTCTGTTTTTTATTAGGTTTATTTTCTCAAGAAATTATTTATTTATTTACAACACCCCCATACTACAATGCATTCCCAATCATGACAATTCTTAACATGTTATATGCAACTTATTTCTTCGGAAAACAGCCACAATTACTTTTGGCAAAAAAAACAAAATTAATATCGAGTCTTTCATTAGTTACTGTAATCTTGAATATTTTAATAAGCGCTCCTCTAATCAATTTTTTTGGGGTCATTGGTGCTGCCTGGGGGACGTTTATTTCGGGTCTAATTACTTCTTTAATTTCATTTTATTTTGCACAGAAATATGCAAAAATTGAATACAGTAAATCTATTTACCTTCTTTATTTTCTTTTTCAGATCTCTCTATTGATAGTCTTATTATTATGGTATTTCAAAATCAATTATGTCACAGGACTATTATTTAGAATTTGGATTTTATTTGTTTTTATCATAGTTGGAAATAAACTTAATTTGATAGGTAAAGTTTTAATTAAAAAACTATTAATAAAAAAGTGAATTATAATGTTTAATATCACTAATTGGATAAAAAAAAGAAAAAAGGCTAGGATTAGATCTTACATGAGAGGTTATAATAGACTAATCAAAGAAGACAGAACTGATTTTATTGGAAATTTAAAAAATAAACTTGCTAATAAACCAATTAATGGTGAAGACTTGAATGAGATATTTAGATGTAATAAAAAAACTTGTTTTCATCAGTTTTTGGTATATCGTCTAATTAACTTAAAATTCAATAAGGCTTTATTGGCTGCAGTTGATAATCCTAAAAAAGAAATTTATTATCCCTTGCCTAATTTGTGGAGAAGTGAGCTAATGAATGATGGCTTTAAAGTTCCTAAAATCTACAATGATTTACTATGGTTAAAATTTAATTTAAAGTGGTATTTAATTGGTGTTTTAACTGGTATAATTCAAATCTTTAGAATTCTTTTTGAGGGAAAAAATAAAAAAGAGAATGATTCAGCTTTTTTTATTAATCTATATCCAGGTAATCTATTACAAAACTCAAGCCTTAATTCACATAACTTATTGGAATGGTTTGCACTTCAACCAGAAGCAAAAAAAATCAATAAAATATATCACTCATGTAAGGCAAAATGTAACACCAAATTGATAAACAAAATCATTAAGTATAGAAGAACACCATTACCTAATATTTCTTTTAAAAAGGTAATAAAATTTTTGTTTTGGTTTTTCTTTAAGGCAATTACATCATTGTTCACATTTGAAAATAGACTTCTTCTAAGGGAGTTAGTTTTAGAGAATATTACTAAGTTATCTAATCCAAATGAATTATGTGGTTACTATCTTTTTCACAATTCTGGACATATTTTGAGGCCGTTATGGTCCTATGTAGCAGAGAAAAGAGGATCTAAAATTATCTTTTATTTCTACTCAACTAATATTACATCTTTTAAGGTTAAACAAAAGAATCACATTCAAGATTTTCAGTGGCAAGTAACAAGTTGGTCAAAATATTGGGTTTGGAATCAAACACAGGTAAATTTTTTAAAAAGAAATATTTTAAAGTCCTTTGATTTAATTATAAAAGGAATAATCCCCTTCACTTCGTCAACTAAAAATTTCACATATAAAGAAACCACACAAAATGATAGTCTTTTAATTTTTGATGTCCCACCGACTAGACAATACTTTTACGCAGGTACCGCACCTACAGTAGACTTTTACACACTAAAAAATATGGTAATTTTTTTAGACTGGATTGACCATCTAGCACAATTTTATGGATTAAATGTTTTCCTAAAAACAAAAAGAAAGAGCCCATTGACCTCTAAAATCTATATAAATAAAATTGTTAACTTAAAAAAAAACAAAGGCTGGGTAGAAATTGACTCTGAAATAGATGCAAACTATGTTTGTTCCAAATTGCAACCTATCGCATCTATTTCTGTTCCTTTTACCTCAGCAGCGATAATTTCAAAAAAAAATAAAATTCCGTCTGCTTATTTAGACCCGACAAAAAACTTGGATAAAAAATTTTTGATTAACAATGAAGTATCTCTACTTTTAAGTAAAGAAGAGTTATTTCAATGGTTTAGTAAATACGTTTTAAAAAATCATGAAAAGACAAAAAATTGAGAATGATTATTAAAGAATTTATCGAATGGATTGAAACTATAATGGGTTTTGTTCCTGGTAAAGTTGGAACACTAAGCAGAATGATTTGGTATCGTTTTAGATGGAAAAAAGCTGCCTATGTAAGAATTAGAACACATAGCCAATTTATAAGTCCTAAAAACATCCATTTTTGTGGTAAAGCTAGTCTGGGTAAATTTGCTTTTTTTTCAGCTGATGGAGGATATATTGAAATTGGAGATAATTTTTTTTGTAATAATAATTTACATATGAATGCATCAGTAAATGGGGAAATAGTTATTGGCAAAAATGTATTGTTTGGCCCAAATGTTGTTTTGAGAACAGCGAGTCATAATTTCGCTGCTAACGGAAAACTAATAAAAGATCAAGGTCATTCTTTTGGGAATATAAATATTGAAGATAATGTCTGGATAGGAGCCAACTGTATTATTTTGCCAGATGTTGTGATAGGAGAAGGTTCAGTTGTTGCTGCTGGAACATTGGTAAATAAAAGTGTTTCTGCATTTACTTTAGTAGGAGGCGTGCCTGCGAAGACAATTAAAAATTTGAAAAAACAATAAATATTGAAAATTATGATTTGTCCAATTTGTTCTTCTAATTCAGTTTCTCATCAAAGCCAATACAGATTTAATCATTCTTGTTTTGAAAATTTAAGTAGAGTAGCTTGTAAAAATTGTGGATTGCATTTTTCAAACCCAATGCCAAATGAACAAAATTTAATTTCTTACAATAATTCTTACCATTTGTCAGCTCATGGAGGATTTAAAAGGACAACAAA
>MDTG01037760.1_pt1 | contig 23877 bp, 28 predicted proteins | sample 811421 | NCBI WGS metagenome assembly MDTG01 (sample SAMN05326645, study PRJNA326480) | marine metagenome | isolation source: seawater | place: Pacific Ocean: South East | collected 2011
GGGCTTTGGACCCATAGACTTTTAGGGTTTTTTCGTCGGTCATGTGTGCTCCAATGTAATATTAGCGAAGAAGTTTGGGACAGTACGCCAAGCAAGGTCTAGTTTTTCCAAAATAGTTCCCAGGGTGCCTCGGCTTAAGCCCCTTTGGAGCGCATAAACTGTATCTATGCCAGAGATCATTACGACAATGAGGTTGATGGTAAGGAAATGGGCTGAAATCATGAGGCCAAGATGTCAGAAAAGCAGGTGTGTGAGCAACCAAAGATTTAGGCGCGCTCAAAGCCCCTTGCAATATATTCACCTTCAATAAAGGCTTCTGCATGGAAGCGTTTGCCTAACAAGTGTCCCTGCATATCGATCATGGTCACGAGCAAAGTGTCGATTGTTCCCTCGCCAGCATATTTTTTTAGCGTATCGAATGTGAGTTGCATCTTTGCTGTTCCTACCTCTAGCTGAATTTTTCAGCCATTTTATGGGGGTACTTACAAGGGGTACGTACAGATATGTTGCTAATTTAGTTCATTAAAACAACTCATTAATGTTTCTTGCTGAACATGTTGTTTACTTTGTTAACGGCAAGATTGCTGCGTTAGGACGAGACCTAGTAAAGGTTACAGTCAATGCCAGGAACTAAACGGTAATTCTGGTTGCCAACAATGCTGCAAGTACGACAATAGTAACGGGGACGCGTAGGGTCATCCACCAAGGTGGGGCAAGTGTTGCTTTTTGAAAGTAAAGGTCAATTACAAGAAGAATGGCGAATCCAAACATTAATGCATCAAGCTTGTCGGTGTCAGTGCCAATAGCAAAGAAAAACACATAAAGTGCGGGCAAAACGCTGGCGAAATAGGCTAAAGACGATTTGTTACCGCACGAGCTAGATGCGAAGCCCCAAAGGATACCCGCCATGAACGATAAAATTATAATGCCATAATGGATGACGGCTTCCCGACCAAAATAGGGGAATAGGGTCAGAATGGCATCAGTATGAGCACCGGCAGCACCGATCACAAAAGGTGCTGCTCCCAACGTGGTTAATAACATGGGTATTCTGGGTGGAAGGTGCATTAAGCGGTGTTTTCGCGCAGCACTCGAGGGACCTTGAAGGTAACGCTTTCTATAGCAGTTTCTATGGTTTCAGACGTCACATCATAGTGGTTTCTGAAGGCATCTATGACTTCGTTGATCAGCACCTCTGGTGCTGATGCGCCTGCTGTGATGCCGATAGACTTGATACCTCTGAGAGAACGCCAATCGATGTCAGTCGCCCTTTGTACCAGCTGAGAATAGTTGCAGCCTGCGGTTTTGCCGACTTCTACCAATCGTTTGGAATTTGAAGAGTTTGGTGCGCCGATGACCAGTAGTGCGTCGATCTTTGGGGCTACAGCCTTGACAGCTTCTTGACGGTTTGTGGTGGCGTAACAGATATCTTCTTTGTGGGGTCCAACGATGGCTGGAAAGCGTGATTTCAGCGCATTCACAATTTCGATTGTGTCGTCCACTGACAGAGTTGTTTGTGTGATGTAGGCTAGTTTATGCCGGTCTCGTGGCTCTAATTTGGCAACGTCTGCAGAGGTTTCGACTAAAAGTACTTCGCCTTCAGGCAATTGACCCATTGTACCTAAAGTCTCAGGGTGGCCTTCGTGACCAATCATTACCATTTGCAAACCGTTTGCGTGGTGGCGCTCAGCTTCAATATGGACCTTGCTGACCAATGGACAGGTTGCGTCGACATAGATCATTTCACGGGCCACAGCGGCGGCGGGGACAGATTTTGGAACGCCGTGGGCAGAAAATATTACGGGGCGATCGTCTGGGCATTCTTCAAGTTCTTTTACAAAAATTGCACCTTGATCACGCAATGAATCTACCACGTATTTATTGTGTACGATTTCATGGCGAACATAGACGGGTGCGCCCCATTTTTTGATTGCCATTTCGACGATTTTGATCGCGCGGTCTACCCCTGCGCAAAATCCTCGCGGCGCGGCAAGATAGAGGTTTAGCGGTGGTTTTGTCATGTACTTGAGCCTTAGCAATCTTTACTATTCAATATTTAGCCTGATCCATGGTCGGGGTCTAGGCCGACGTCGTCAAGAGTGGAGGCTCTGGGAAGGACAGTATGGTAGAATTGGTGCACAATAATAGCAATTTTTAAATCTGACTCGAATGTTGATTAATCTTGAAAAGCTATGGTTTATCGACGCCAACGGCGTGGCGCTAGACGTGTAATGCAAAGAGTAGGGATTACAGAACCTGCCCGTGTCTTCAATCTCGTGGTTTGACTGCGATTTGATTAATAGCTTTCCGCTTCTGGTTCTGCAATTGGCATCTCTGGCGCACCGGGACGCGGTGGGCGGCCAACAACATCGCGCAACTCATCTAGCTCGATAAAGTTGTCCACTTGGCGGCGTAGCTCGTCCGAGATCATTGGCGGTTGGCTTCTAATTGTAGAAACAACCGAAACACGAACGCCATTTCGTTGGAGGCTTTCAACCAATGGTCTGAAATCGCCATCACCAGAGAAGATTACGATGTGATCTACATGGGGTGCGAGCTCCATAGCATCGACGCAAAGTTCGATATCCATATTGCCTTTCACCTTACGGCGACCTGTACTGTCTGTGTATTCTTTGGCTGGTTTGGTGACCATATTAAAGCCGTTGTAGTTCAGCCAATCAACAAGGGGGCGGATGGGAGAGTATTCGTCATTTTCTAAGATAGCTGTATAATACAGTGCTCGCAGTAACTTGCCGCGTCGCATGAATTCTGTTCTGAGAAGTTTGTAGTCGATATCAAAACCCAATGCTTTGGAAGCTGCATGGAGATTAGAGCCGTCAATGAGTAACGCCAAGCGCTCGTCGCGATAAAACATATATGGTCCTTCCAAATTTTATATCTTGCAGGTTCAATATCAAATGTTGTGTGTTGTACACACGGCTACACCGCGCGGCAATTGGAACATAGTTTGGCAATGCTACACAAAAAATTAAAATCTCAACAATCTAGGTGCCTAATAGCGTTCGGATCGAACGAATCTCATTGTATAAGCACATCGAAAAACACGGTTACAGAGTCTTTAGATGCATTGTCAAGGAAGAGACTGTTTGAGATAAATATCAGCAGTTTTTATAAAACATCGGCATTCCCACCGGGATCGGGGCCTGATTTTGTGAATGGCGTGGTGAAGGCAAAAACAGACCTGAGTGCGGCGGAATTGTTGGCCGTTTTACATGAGCTGGAAACGGATATGGGTCGTGAGCGGTCCCGACGTTGGGAAGCGCGTAGCTTGGACCTGGATCTTATTGACTTTGCTGGCTGCGTTGCGCCTAATCAAGAGGTGCATAAAGAGTGGCGTCAAATGCCACTAGAAAAACAAATGAGGTGCGCTCCAGAGCAGATGATTTTGCCCCACCCGCGCGTTCAAGACCGCCCGTTTGTTCTGGTCCCATTGCACGATGTCGCGCCTGATTGGGTGCACCCTGTGACAGGGCTTTCAGTAAGTGACATGTTAGCCGAATTTTCAGAGTCTGAGTTGGCGAAGATACGTCCTTTAGAGAAAATTTAATGGGCCAGAACTTGACGTGCTTTGGCCTTGCAATCTGCAGAGAACCGGTCTAATTCATGCCTCTGCGAATCCGTAAAAGCGAGGTGTTCCATGGCGCGCGTAACTGTCGAAGACTGTGTAGATAAAATTCCAAACCGCTTCGAGTTGGTAATGCTTGCTGCGCATCGTGCTCGTGAAATTTCAACTGGTGGAGAAATTACTGTCCCACGCGACAATGATAAGAACCCGGTTGTCGCCCTGCGGGAAATCGCAGAAGAGACATTGACATCCGAGCAATTGCGCGAAGCTGCGATTGAGAGCCACCAAACCCAGATTGAGGTGGATGAGCCTGAAGAAGATCAGATGGCGTTGCTGATGGGTACCGAACAGGACAAGCCAGACGATGACGCGTCCGAGGAAAACCTGCTGCGCGCCCTGATGGAAGCGCAAGAAACGAAGTAAGGTTCGTTGGGACCCGCAGTCCGAAAAGAACAAGACATTCTGAACATCCAGGTGTTGATAGACCTGATGCTCACATATAACCCTGACTGTAACGTTGATCGGATAACAAAGGCATTTGATTATGGATTGGCGATGCACGATGGGCAGGTTCGTCACTCGGGCGAGCCGTACTTCACCCACCCTATCGCAGTTGCAATGATTCTAGCTGAACAGCGTTTGGACGATGACACAATAATCACAGCGCTGCTGCATGATACGATTGAGGATACGAAATCCACCTTTCAGGCGGTGGCAAATCTGTTTGGTCTCGAAGTGGCACATTTGGTCGATGGGGTGACAAAGCTGACCAATCTAGAATTGTCGTCTAAGGATAACAAGCAAGCTGAGAACTTTCGTAAGTTGTTGTTGGCGATGTCCAAGGACGTGCGGGTGATTCTGGTGAAGCTGTCGGATCGATTGCACAATATGCGCACCATTCGGCATATGGTGGCCCATAAACAAGAGCGCAAAGCCCGTGAGACTATGGATATCTATGCGCCCCTTGCGGGTCGTATGGGTATGCAGTGGATGCGTGAAGAGTTGGAGGACTTGTCATTTAGAGTGCTGAACCCTGAGGCACGCAATTCCATCATGCGCCGTTTCCTAAATTTAAGAAAAGAAACGGGCGATGTGACACCGCAGATCACGCAAGACATTCGTGATGTGCTGAACAAGGTCGGGATTTCTGCTGACGTACTTGGCCGCGAGAAAAAGCCGTACTCTATCTGGCGTAAGATGGAGGAAAAAAAAGAGGGCTTTTCGAGGTTGTCTGACATCTTTGGCTTCCGAATTATAACAGAATTAGAGGATGATGTTTATACCGCCTTAGGCCTTGTGCATCGGCGTTGGCGAGCAGTTCCTGGGCGATTCAAAGATTATGTTAGTCAGCCAAAATCAAATGGGTATCGATCTATTCACACAACCGTGTCCGGGCGTGATGGCAAACAAGTGGAGATTCAGATTCGAACGAGGCAAATGCATGATGTAGCGGAGTCAGGCGTTGCGGCACATTGGTCATATCGTGATGGTGAACGCACGGAAAACCCTTTTGCAGTAGACCCTTTCAAATGGCTCGCTGACCTTACAGAGCACGTAGCCAACAACGACATGAATGAGGAATTTTTAGAGCATGTGAGGCTGGACATGTTCGCGGATCAAGTTTTTTGCTTCACGCCAAAAGGTGATGTGATCCAATTACCACGTGGTGCGACACCAATTGATTTTGCCTATGCAATTCATACGCGAATTGGGTCTGCATGTGTTGGGGCTAAAGTCGATGGGCGTCGTGTGCCACTGTGGACGCGTTTACGAAATGGACAATCAGTTGAAGTAACGACAGCGGATGGGCAGCGGCCGCAATCGACGTGGATGGATATCGCGGTCACGGGCCGTGCCAAATCTGCTATTCGTAAGGCGTTGCGCGAAGAGCACCGTGAAGGGTTCGTGCGTTTAGGCCGTGAATTGGCGCGAGTCGCTTTGGAACGGGTTGGTAAAAAAGCAACGGATAAGGCGTTAGCGACAGCGGCGAGCCATATGGGGATTAGCTCGTCAGAGGAATTGCTCGCTAAGATAGGGAGTGCAGAGATGATGGGCGGAGAGCTAATTGAAGTTCTGTATCCAGAATTGATGCGCGTTGACGAGATTGTTGAAGGTGAAACGACAGAGCAGATTGTCGGCCTTGAAGCGGACCAGTATGCACAACCGTCCGAGTGTTGCATGCCGCTTCCGGGTGAGCGTATCGTAGGCATTGCCACGCGCGGACACGGGGTATTGGTGCATCGGATCGATTGCGACAAATTAATTGGTTATGAAGAGGAACCTGACCGCTGGATTGATCTGCATTGGCCAGAAGGTGGGCGCATGGCGGATCAAAATGCCAAAATTGAGGTAACTATGACAAATGATGCTGGTGTGCTTGGTCGGATTTGTACCCTTGTAGGTGAGCAGAACGCGAATATATCAAATCTCAAATTTACGGAGCGGAAACAAGATTTCTACAGAATGGTAATTGATATAGAGGTTCGCGATGTGGAACATTTGATTCATGTACTTACAGCAGTAGAAGCTGATTCGGACGTGGCTCAGGTTTTGCGCAAAACCAAAACTATTAATCAAAATGATCCGGTGTCTTCGCATGACTGAGCAACAGGGCACTAGGGTCTCTAAACTATAAATGAAAGGTACGGTGTAAGTGTTTAAACGGCGGAAAGAAAGGACTTTGCTGCAAAGTATTGCAGAGTTCTTCTATCCTAAATCAGGATGGAAGCGTGCGTTTGAGTATGTGAAACACCGAATTAAACGTCTGCCGGACACGCCGCACAAGATTGCACTTGGCATTGCGTGCGGAACTTTTGTGACTTTTACACCGTTTTTTGGGCTTCACTTTTTCCTAGCTGCTGGTTTGGCGTATTTGTTGCGAGGTAATCTTTTGTCGGCACTTCTGGGGACATTTTTCGGCAATCCGATCACGTTCCCATTCATCGCGCCAGTCAGTTATCGGCTAGGACTGTGGATATTGGGTGAGGGTGGTGATGCAAATGTTTGGGAGAAAGTCAAATATGGTGTGGCGGAAACGTGGGGCACAATTTGGGCGAATTTTAAATCGTTGTTTGGATATGAGGCAAGCCCATGGGAGGGTGTTTACGCGATGTTTTACGATGTTTTCTTGCCGTACCTGGTTGGTGGTATTGCCCCAGGGTTTTTTTGCGCTGTGGTAATTTATTTCGTGTCCAAACCCATGATCGTTGCGTACCAGAAACGTCGGCGAGGTTTGCTCATCTCAAAGTTTCAAGAATTGCGAGCCAAGCGGCAGCAGAATGCAGAATGAGGAACGTGTTATGTCTTTGGGTAAACTTCGGCTTGGTGTAAACATTGATCACGTGGCCACTGTGCGAAATGCGCGAGGTGGTGACACGCCTGACCCTATGCGTGCGGCTTTATTGGCAGAGGTCGCTGGTGCGGATGGAATTACAGCGCACTTGCGTGAAGATCGTCGCCATATCACAGACTCTGATATTGAGGCGCTGGCAAAAGGATTGACGGTTCCGCTGAATTTTGAAATGGCGGCAACAGATGAAATGCAGGCGATTGCGCTGCGTCATACACCTCATGCGGTGTGTATCGTGCCCGAAAAACGGGAAGAGCGCACGACGGAAGGTGGCTTAGAAGTAGCTCGCGAGGAGAACAAGCTGGCCCATTTCATAGCCCCTTTACGGGATGCAGGTTGTCGCGTATCGATCTTTATCGCTGCGGATCAACGCCAAATTGAAGCTGCAGCGCGGATTGGTGCTCCTGTCATTGAACTACACACCGGAGCGTACTGCGATGCACACGCAAATCGACGGTTTGAAGAGAGGGATAAAGAGTTTGAGAAGTTGCGTGACATGGCAGCGTTTGCGGCGGATTTGGGGCTCGAAGTGCATGCCGGACATGGCCTAACATTTGACACGGTTAAACCGATAGTAACGTTGCCAGAGGTGCAAGAGCTAAACATTGGGCATTTTTTGATTGGTGAAGCGATCTTCTCTGGGCTCGAAAATGCCATTTTACGGATGCGTATCTTGATGGACGAAGCACGTGCAGTGATATGATCTTTTACCTTTTAAATTGTGCGGACCAGGTTTATTTTTTCATCTGGCGGTAGCTCGTAGCCGAAATATTTTCTGCGTTATAATATCAATGATCATTTAACAGGGGCACGTCTTACCAATGTTCCGAGATTAGGATAAAAAACCTGCTACATCGAATTTGAAGATGGCACATTTGAGAAAATCAGATTAGCGTTTTGGTTCGATCGAATTGATACTGAAGCCAGGTAACCGTTTGTCGGAGCAAACATTGCCTATTGGAACGAGACAGCATGATCCTTGGCATTGGAACTGACCTTGCAAACATAGAACGGATAGCGAGTACACTTGATCGGTTTGGGAATCGGTTTCGGAATCGTGTATTCACAGACATTGAACAGATTAAGGCAGAGCGGCGCAATGACACGGCCGGAACTTATGCCAAACGCTGGGCGGCTAAAGAAGCCTGTTCCAAGGCGCTGGGCACGGGGTTGCGCATGGGGATATCGTGGAAAGACATGTCTGTTAGAAACTTGCATACGGGTCAGCCCGTGATGGAACTTACCGGATGGGCAGCAGATAGACTAAAACAGTTAACGCCCTCTGGATATTTTGCAACAGTGCATATTTCTCTGACGGATGATCACCCGTGGGCGCAGGCCTTTGTAGTCATCGAGGCACGTCCTGCACCTCCTGCGCTGGTTGACTAAACTTGGCTCAAAGGCCATGTACCCAATGAAAAGATAGACAGGTAGATTTAATGGCGGACAAAACTAAGAAATCAGGTGGAATAGCAGAGACTTTTAAAACTGTTTTCTGGGCGTTGTTAATTGCGGGTGTTATTCGAACCCTCCTGTTTCAACCGTTTTGGATTCCGTCAGGATCTATGAAATCCACAATGTTGATTGGGGATTTCCTGTTTGTGAATAAATTTGCTTATGGGTACAGTTGGGCGTCTTGTCCAACAATTCGTGGTATTGATTTTTGTGGCTTTGCGAAAAATTGGGATGCGCGAGTTTGGGCGGGTGATCCAAAGCGCGGTGATATCATTGTGTTTAAGCACCCAACTTCCGAAAAGGATTATATTAAACGTTTGATCGGTCTGCCAGGCGATAAAATTCAACTGACAGATGGTCAACTGAACATCAACGGTGTGGATATAAGCAGTGTTGCAAGTGGCCTATTTATTGAAAAATTTGAGCAGCAGGGACCAATGAGAAATACTCCAAAGTGTGGGAATGGTGCCGGGGTTAACTCTGTTATTGGACTTGGAGCCGATTGCACCAAGGAGGTTTACACCGAAACGCTGCCAAACGGGAAAACATATGAAACCCTAAATATTAAAACTGAACAAGGTGACAATACACCTGTTTACATGGTGCCCGCGGGTCACTTCTTTTTCATGGGTGACAACCGCGATAATTCCATAGACAGCCGGTATCGTTCTCCAATTGGGGTTGGTTTTGTGCCCACAAGCAATTTGATTGGGCGCGCAGATCGTATTGTTTTTTCGAGTGCGGGAACATCAATCCTGGCTTTTTGGACGTGGCGTGGCGATCGTTTCTTCAAGAGTTTGAACTAACTTATGACAGGATGGCATGGAATTGGTGTTCTTTTACGCGTTTGTTTAACCTTGCATTACTGCACGTACTTGCAACTCTTTTGGCTTCTAAGTGGTGGTCTGAAAAAAATTGTTTGGCTTAAAGTCGCGCAAGGGGACTTATACACTGTATATGATTTACTGACGGGTTATTTTCGTTTTTCTGGCGATAACCGCGATAGTTATTTAGACGGCTTCTTTCCTGCACAACATGGTCCAGGCATGGCGTTCATAAATGAAATCGGTGGGCCAGTGTTACCTGGCCGTTTATCGGGTTTTGGGCTGATGATGTGGAAATTTTGGACTTGGAGGAGCGATCGCTTCTTGGTGGATGGCCGATGAAGATTGCAGCCGAGCTCCGTGATTTCAGTGTACGTCTTGGGCATGAGTTTGTAGAGCCTGAGTATTTGATACAAGCAGTAACGCATTCGTCTTTGTCGTCGGCCACGCGCAGCGACAATCAGCGGTTAGAGTTCCTCGGGGATCGGGTGCTAGGACTGGTGATTGCAGAAGCACTGTCGGACCGTGATCCAGAAGCCTCAGAAGGTCAAATGGCTCCACGATTTAATGCGCTGGTGCGCAAAGAAACCTGTGCAGATATTGCACGGGAATTGGACTTGGGTGCGGCTTTGAAAATGGGGCGGTCTGAGATGATTTCAGGTGGGCGTCGGAAGCAAGCAATCTTGGCGGATGCTATGGAAGCGGTAATTGCAGCGGTTTACCGAGATGCAGGATTTGAAGAGGTACGCGCCCTGGTGCTACGCCTCTGGGACAGTCGTATTCATGCGTCCAAAGATGATGCGCGCGATGCTAAAACTACGCTGCAGGAATGGGCACAGGCTCGTGGTATGAAACCACCGAAATACCTGGAACTAGGGCGCACGGGGCCAGACCACGCACCAATTTTTGAAATAGAAGCACAGCTTTCGAATGGGATTTCTGGTTTGGGTGTGGCTGAAAGTAAGCGGAATGCACAACAAGTGGCGGCCAAGGCTTTATTAGCGCAGTTGGAGAAGAAGGGTGGCTGAAGTTAAAACAAAGACACGCGCAGGATTTGTAGCACTGATAGGAGAACCAAACGTAGGAAAATCTACGTTAATGAACCGCTTGGTCGGCGCCAAGGTTTCGATTGTAACTCATAAAGTGCAGACAACCCGCACTCGTATTCGTGGCATAGCGCAACACGAAAATAGCCAGTTGGTGTTTGTTGATACACCGGGCTTGTTTCGTACGCGGCGCAATCTGGACCGCGCAATGGTCGCTGCTGCTTGGTCTGGTGCTAGTGATGCAGATATGACCGTTTTGTTGGTAGAGGCGCACCGCGGGGTCAGTCGCGAGACGAAAATGATCCTCGAAGAGCTGAGCAAGAAAGTTAATAGAAATGCTAAGGTTTTGTTGGCGATTAACAAGATTGATAAAGTAAAATCTGAACAGTTTCTTGCAATGACCCGGGAATTGTCAAACGCGTTTGAGTTTGACCAGGTGTTCATGATTTCTGCTGAAAAGGGGCATGGAGTTGGGGACTTGATGTCTTATCTAGCAAAATGTGTGCCTGTGGGGCCTTGGTTGTATCCTGATGATCAAATCGCGGACGTTCCAATGAAGTTGATTGCTGCAGAGACCACACGCGAAAAGTTGATGCTGCGGCTGCATCAAGAACTACCGTATTTCCTTACTGTAGAAACTGAAGGATGGGAGCAGAAGAATGATGGCTCTGTTCGGATTGAGCAGGTAATTTATGTTACCCGGGAAGGGCATAAGGGGATTACAGTGGGACCTAAAGGTGAAACAATTAAAGCTGTTAGTATGGCATCTAGGGTGGAGTTGAAGGAATTAATGGGAGTTGACGTTCATCTGTTCTTGCAGGTGAAAGTACGGCCCAAGTGGGAAAACGAGGCTGAACGGTTTACTGAAATGGGGCTCGATTTCAAAGACACGCGAGGATAATACGTGACTCGGCTGACCTCGGAATTTTGGGTGCAGGCATATCTGCGGCGTCTTTCGCTGGCGGATATTCCTGCGTTTGTTACAGCTAAGGGAGATGCGACAGCAGGGGCAGTTTTGATAAAACAAGCGCCTTTGGATGGATCTGCGATGCTTTTCCAGAGATCCTATGATCTTGATGGGAACCGTATTTGGGTGACATTAGCCGAAGGTGAGGAGCGTGGGGTGGATGAGTCTATTGCGCGGCAGCGGTCTTTTGATCCAGATATCTGGGTGATTGAGGTGGAGGATCGTTGGGGACGGCATTTACTTGGTGAAGAGGGTATAAGCGGATAAGGCGCCCCTCTGCATTTGACCCATGTGTACTCGAAAGAGGATCTTCCCTAATATCCCTGTCATAGCAGCCTACTGAAGCCGCGATTAAACACTAAGAAGCTAAACCATGCCGCAAAACCAAAGAAAAATCTCGGCGCGTTGCTTGATTGAAACAGTATTATTTTTCTAAGTTTCTTTGATTAAAGAAATAGAGATAGCTTTTTTGTATGGTGGGTGCATCGTGGTACGTATGAATGCTGCAAAAATAAAAACCCCTGTGGGCGTTCTTGGGCTAATTGAAGTCGGTGGCTCTATTGTACAGCTTGTATGGGATGGTTGGAATGAAGGTGTTCGTTCCCCAGCTTTGAGAAATGGTTTAGCGCAATTGGAGGCCTATTTTGCCGGACAGTTGGTAGAGTTTGATTTGCCACTCGCCCCCAAGGGGACAGAATTTCAAAAGCAAGTTTATGCGGCCATGTTGGCTATCCCATATGGTCAGACTCGTACCTATGGTTATATCTCTAATGAACTTGGTGTGCCTGCGCAGCCCGTCGGCCAAGCTTGCGCCAGCAATCCGATCCCTGTGATAATCCCTTGCCACCGTGTAGTGGGCGCCAATAGTTTAGGTGGATTTTCTGGCGATGGTGGGATTGAGTTAAAAGTGAAATTACTAAAAGGCGAGGGGGCATATTCGCTTTTGCTGTAGGGCTTGTCCATGACTACTTTTGTTTTTGTTGCTGTTCTATTCGCAGCTCTGTTGCATGCCGGCTGGAATGCCATTGTCAAATTTGGTGATGACAAGTTGCAGGGCATGGTGCTTTTGTCCATTGCCCACGGTCTGATCGGGTTAGTGATGATCTCGATTTTTCCTATTCCTGCCAAAGAGAGCTGGTTGCTGTTACTGGGCTCAGTTCTATTTCACTTAATCTATAAGACATTCCTGACATTTGCCTACATGCGTGGTGATTTAAGCCGCGTATATCCTATTGCTCGGGGCACCGCGCCGATGATTGTTTTGGCGATCAGCCTGATGATCCTGCCAGATGTGGTGATGGGATCTCAGATTTTTGGAATTATTCTCATTGGCTTGGGGATAGTTTTGATGGCGTGGGGTGTTTTTGCTCACTTAGAAGAGTGGGCATTGATTCCTTATGCCCTTCTGGCGGGCCTTGGGACGGCGGGGTATTCGCTGTTTGATGGGCTAGGTGCAAGAGTATCTGGCAGTGTTTCAGGTTATATTGGATGGTTGTTTTTCTTAGATGCATTTTTGTTCACGGTGGGCGGATTGGCGATTAAAGGGCATGCGGTCCTACCTAAATCTGCAAAGGTCTGGATGCTTGGGATGATTGCAGGAGCTTTCTCTGTGGCCGCCTATTGGATTGCAGTCTGGGCCATGACGCTAGTTCCGATCGCACTGGTTACGGCGCTACGTGAAGTTTCTGTACTCTTTGCAGTTTTGATTGGGGTCTTTTTTTTCAAGGACAAAGCGGTTGGAGGCAAGATCATTGCAGCGTCTATGATTGTTGTAGGGGTGATAGCAATCAGGCTTTAGATTTTTGTGGAATCAGTTCCTGCACGATACCTGCGCCCAGTAGATAGATGCTGGTGATAGTAAGCGTGATTGTGACACTTGTGCTATGTTCAAAGTCGTACCATGCAGCGTAGGCGGCTGTGGCAGTCCAAATAACGGCGATTGGAAGAGACAACAAACGCCAACGTTTGGTGCGCACAGGGTGGACGAATTTCAGTGGTGTGAACATCGTGATAGCGCAGGTGATTACAAGGAACAGAATGATCCAGAAGTTTGGTTCCGTTGCGAAAATCACTAATACGAGCATATTCCATGTGGCAGGGAAGCCTGAGAATGAATTATCTTTCGTCTTCATTCGCGTGTCGACCATGTACATAGCCGATGTGTAAGTGATTACCAGAATGCAAATCCAGCCTGTCCAATCAGGCAGAAGGCCACTTTTGAATAACGCGTAGGCAGGAATGAAAATATATGTGATGTAATCTATAATCATATCAAGGATGACGCCGTCATATTGTGGGGCAAACTGCTTGACGTCGTATTTGCGCGCTAACGGGCCGTCGATGCCATCTACGATAAAGGCTATCACAAGCCAGAGAAACATCAAATCCCATTTTTCGTCCACCGCAGCCAACATGGCGAGCATTGCAAAAACTGCACCTGTGGCGGTGAAGAGATGAACGGATAGGGCTTTGATCTTATGTGTCATAAAGTTGTCATAACGGTTTTGGCGCAAATTGCGAACCCTAAGCGCCCTGTGGGTGTGCTTTTTTGTAAACTTCCATCAAGTGGGCCTTATCCAGCGCAGTGTAAGCTTGGGTGGTCGAGATGGAGGCGTGGCCGAGCAGTTCTTGGATTGCGCGAAGGTCGCCGCCCGCCTCTAGCAAGTGTGTGGCGAAGGAATGACGCATGGCGTGGGGAGTTGCAGTAGCTGGTAGGCCAAGCTGCAATCGTGCTTGTTCCATTACCTTTTGGATATGGCGTGCGTTCAAACGTTTGCCAAGTATACCGATAAATAGGGCGTATTTTGGGTTCAGTGGGTAGGGGCAGAGAGTGAGGTATTCGTTCACTGCTTTGCCTGCAATCGGGAGGACAGGGACGATGCGGTCCCTGTCGCCCTTACCTCGAATACGTAGTGTTTCACCAAAGGGTGCGGCTGCACGATTGAGGTTGAGTGCTTCAGATATGCGTAAGCCACAACCATACAACAGAGTGATCACTGCGGTATCGCGCGCACCTGTCCAATTATCTTTGGTTTGCAATCCTGCTGTATTGATCAGAACTTTTGCTTGGTCACTAGTGACAGGGCGCGGTAGTTGAGGTTGGAATTTTGGAGCCCGGGTGGCCAGGGCGGCAGTGACCTCGACCCCTTCAACTTCGCCAAGCCAACGGAAGAAAGATTTTACGGCAGAGAGTTCACGAGAGAGCGTGCGGGCACCGACACCGCGACGACGCTCAAAGACCATCCATGCGCGCATGTCAGCAATTTTTATTTTTCCAAGCTTTGCTTTACCTAGATCGCTACCAAAGTGGTTGGAGAGGAAACCAATGAAACCTGCCACATCACGCCGATAAGCTTCAACCGTCTTGTCGGATGCGCCATGTATGGCGGCAATACTCTTAAGCCAGCGTTGCAAGAGGTCAAATGCGCCATTGGAGGCGTACATTATCTCAGCCAGCGGCGCAGAACGCGTTCAAACGCACTTGCGAAAAATACCAGTAGGTCTGCGCCTTTTTGTGGGGTGAATTGTTCGGTGTATACAGAACCAAGCACTAACATGGCGGGGAGATTGCCTTTGCCGAGATCAAGACGAAGCAGTGCTTCGGAGCTAACTTCGTAAGCGGCTTCACCAAAAAGGATTGGATCTGCGTCTTCAATGGCGCGTAGGGTCACAGGACGCACTGTGGTCGAACGCCCATGTGTGATGTATTCAATGACCGAACCTGGCACACAGAAACAGACGCCTGAACCAAATTCTTTTTCCAGACTTTCTTCCATTTCTGGAGTGGCGCTTGGTGTTTCGAGCACCAACCGAGCGGTAGTGACGTTTAAGATTTGAGCCAGTTCACCTTTGAGTAACTCCAAAAAATCCGAAAAAGTGTTTGGTTCCAAAATCGCAAGCGTTGCGCGGTGAATTTGATTTGTGCTAGCGAGGTTATCATAGGCTGCAGCTATAACATGGCGATGTGTGTCTTCTAGACGATCAAGCCGTCCCTCTAGTCGCTCAAGTGCGATTGTGCGCAGATCGACCACATTTTTACCACGCGCTTCTTCATCTGCCGAAATAAGCGCGCGCATCATATCGCGGTCTTCTAAGACTCGATTTGGATCATTTATTATCTGTTTTCGGACCGTGTCCTGCGGTTTAGCATGCTCTGTCATTCGTTACGCCTTTTTTTTGGGCGTTACAGGATCTTTTGTCCTGTTTTTGCCCAATCCTTCATGAATGCATCTAAACCTTTATCGGTCAGCGGGTGTTTTGCAAGGTTTTGTAACACATTTGGTGGCGCAGTTACCACATCTGCGCCAATTTTAGCACAATCGGAGATATGGTTTGCGTTGCGTATCGAGGCTGCGAGGATCTCTGTCTCAAAATTGAAGTTGTCGTAAATAGTGCGAATGTCTTCGATTAATTCTAATCCATCTATATTAATGTCATCCAAACGACCGATGAATGGAGAAATGAACGTTGCGCCCGCTTTGGCGGCTAAAAGTGCTTGGTTCGCAGAAAAGCAAAGTGTTACGTTTACCATTGTGCCTTCTGATGACAGAGTTTTGCAAGTTTTTAGCCCGTCCCATGTTAGGGGTACCTTGACGGCGATGTTTCCAGCAATCTCGGCCAATTTACGGCCTTCTTTAATCATCTCATCGTATTCCATTGCGACCACCTCTGCGGAAACAGGGCCTTCGATCATATCACAGATTTCTTTCGTTACTTCGAGTATATCGCGGCCTGATTTCATGATCAGGGAGGGGTTTGTTGTAACCCCATCAACAAATCCAAGGTCGTTCAATGCTGCGATTGCTTCTACATCTGCGGTGTCGACAAAAAATTTCATGGTGAAGGCCCTCAGTTTCGGTTGTTTTCTTGCACCCCAAGGGTGCGAATGACATGTTATTGTTTAAAGTAACATGCCTTAAATGAGAACCCTATCATCGTGACGAAATTTCCTGATCAAAGGTATTATGAGGCCGGACAACTGGTAGCGGTTCTGACAATGCAGCCTTTGGATCGTTTCTTGGATTACAAGGCACCCGCTGGCGGCGTTTTTAAAGGAGCTTTTGTGGAGGTGCCTTTGGGGCCGCGTAAGGTGATTGGCGTGGTGTGGGGCAAAGGTTCTGGGGGCTATGACCCTAATAAAATCCGCTCGATTATTGGTTTGGTTGACGTGCCGCCCATGCGTGAAGAACTGCAGGTGTTTCTTGGTAAGGTGGCAGATTATACGTTGACAGCGATGTCCTCGATGCTGCGCCTGGCTACACGTGCGCCAGGACTAACCGACCCGCCTGGAATGCGCAAAATTTATGGGCTTGGATATAAGGAGCCTGACCGCATGACGCCTGCGCGTAAAAAAGTCCTGCGAGTTTTGAGGGATCATGTTGGATTGCGGTTCACAGCGTCTGAATTGGCGCAATTGGCAGGAGTGACTTCGTCTGTGATCAAGGGCCTGACGGCGCAGAGCGTGTTATTGGAATATGAAACCCCACGCGATGTGGCATATCCGTGTTTAAATGTGACGATGGGCAGGAAAGTGTTAACGACTGATCAAGCCAGGGTTGGTGAGATTTTGCGTGAAAAGGTTGCTGCGAATTCTTATTCCACGTCTTTGCTGAAGGGTGTCACTGGGTCTGGCAAAACAGAGGTTTATTTAGAAGCAGTGGCGGAGTGCCTTGTGCAAGGACGGCAATCGTTGGTCTTGTTGCCAGAAATTGCTTTGACCGTGGAATTTTTGGATCGTGTAGAAGAACGATTTGGCGCGCGGCCAGCGGAATGGCATTCCGGTATAACCGTCACTGAGCGGCGAAGGTGCTGGCGCATGGTTGGTGAAGGTCGGGCACAGCTGGTGGTCGGTGCGCGGTCTGCTCTGTACTTACCGTTTCAGAATTTGGGTCTCATCGTAGTTGATGAAGAGCATGACCCTTCTTACAAACAAGAGGATGGCGTCTTGTACAACGCACGAGATATGGCGGTGTTACGGGCTTCGATTTGTGATGCATCTGTGATTTTGGCATCTGCCACACCATCGTTGGAAAGCTGGGCGAACGCAGTGTCGGGGAAATATGAACGGCTCGATCTTGTAAAGCGCTTTGGGGCGGCGGAATTACCAGAAATGAAGCTGATCGATCTGCGAAGTGAGGAGCTGGATACCAGACATTGGATATCAAAGCCCTTGGCGCGCGAGGTGTTTGCGCGGCTGGACCGTGGGGAGCAATCTTTACTTTTTTTGAACCGTCGCGGTTATGCGCCGGTGACGGTATGCAGGGCTTGTGGGTTTCAAATTGGCTGTGACGATTGTGATGCTCGGATGGTGGAACATAGGTTTCAGAGGCTGCTTATTTGTCATCAGTGCGGTAAGAAGAAGTCAATGCCAGAGAAATGCCCAAACTGTAATATTGAGGGAAAATTAGCGGCGGTTGGCCCTGGAGTTGAGAGGTTGGCTGAAGAGGCTGAGACGCTGTTCAAAGGAGCGAGAGTTTCTGTTTTGTCGAGCGACATGCATATGACCGCACGGAGCTTGAAGGAACGGATCAGATCTATCGCTGAGGGTGAAGCAGACATCATCATTGGGACGCAGTTGGTTGCAAAGGGACATAATTTTCCCTTGCTTACCTGTGTTGGGGTAATTGATGCTGACCTCGGGTTGCAAGGGTCAGATTTGCGGGCTGCCGAGCGTATGTTTCAGTTGATCCGCCAGGTAGCGGGGCGCGCGGGCCGTGCAGATAAAAAGGGCACAGCTTTTATTCAGACACTGCAGCCTAAACATCCTGTTATTCGGGCGATTCTTTCGGGAAAAGAAGAAGAGTTTTGGGCTACTGAAGCTGCTCAGCGTGAGATGGCTGGTGTGCCGCCGTATGGACGCATGGCGGGCGTCGTCGTGTCAGGACCTGATTTGGCTTCGGTGGTTGGTCTGGCGGAACACATGGTGCGCAATGCGGAACCTTTGCTACGGATCAATGCTGAGATTTTTGGTCCAGCGCCCGCGCCAATTGCACGGGTGCGCGGGCGGCATCGTGTGCGTATATTGGTCAAAGCGGCGAAAGGAGTTATAATCCAGCCTGCGCTGGCTGATTGGTATGCGGGCTTAAAGCTACCCTCGAAAGTGCGTGTGAGCATAGATATCGATCCACAAACGTTTTACTAGATATAATGGTTTTGTGACTTGCGCTCGCCTGGGATACTTTGGCTTGAGGAATAGGAGTGTGGCGCTAGAGTACATTACCACTTTATCAGGGCAGTGGGTAGCGCTACATGTCACCGAAGAAGTGAAGGAAGACAAATGATCACGCGGATTAAACCACAGCCAGGAGTGATGGATATTGAGCTTTATGTGAGCGGTAAGGGCCACATCAAAGGACAATCAAACACAGTTAAGCTGTCGAGTAATGAGAACCCTTGGGGGGCGTCTAAGGATGCGAGGCGGGCATATCAGTCTTTGGCTGGAGAATTGCATGTTTATCCATCGTCTGACCACGTAGCGCTGCGTACTGCGATTTCTGAAGTGCATAATGTCGACGCAGAGCGAGTGATTTGTTCAAACGGATCGGATGAATTGATTTCGCTTTTGTGCCAGGCTTATGCGGGCGCGGGTGACGAGGTTTTGTTCACTGAGCATGGGTTTTTGATGTATAAGCTGTGTGCCCAGGGTGTGGGTGCGACCCCTGTAGCTGTCTCTGAGATGGAGCGGTGCACGGATGTAGATGCAGTTTTGGCCGTAGCCAATGAGAACACCAAGCTAGTTTTTATTGCAAATCCAAATAACCCAACAGGCACGATGGTCCCTGAACAGGATGTGGTGCGGTTGGTGGATGGGTTGCCAAATCACACATTGTTGGTTTTAGATGGGGCTTACGCCGAGTATGTTGACGGATTTGATGGACATGCTAGCTTGGTTGACGATCGTGACAATGTGTTCATAACGCGAACGTTTTCAAAGATTTATGGGCTGGGTGGATTGCGGCTCGGCTGGGGTTATGGCCCCGCAGAGATCGTGAATACGTTGCATCGGCTGCGCGGGCCCTTCAATGTTAATGCCAGTGTGCTGGCGGCTGGTGAGGCAGCAGTGCTGGACACGGATTATACTACTAAGTGTCGTAAGACGAATGCGAAGTGGTCTAAGTTCTTGCGTAAAAAGCTGTTGGGCATGGGTATTGCGTGTGATGCAAGCCAAGCAAATTTTGTGCTCGCACGCTTTGGGTCTGAGGCAGAGGCCGACGCTGCGGATCAGGTGCTTAGTGATGCAGGGTTGCTGGTGCGAGCGGTCAAAAGTTATGGCTTGGCGGAGTGTTTGCGCATCACTGTCGGTAAGGGCGCTGACTGCAAACGTGTGGTTTCGGTCCTGCAAGAATTCAAAGATGGATGGATCGCATGACGCAGATTTACAACAAGGTTGCATTGATTGGGCTGGGCTTGATTGCCGGTTCCATCGCTTTGGCGATGAAACGGGCCAGGTTTTCAGGTGAAATCCGTGGCCATGCGCGCTCAAGAGAAACGCGGGATGCAGCGCTTTCATTAGGGCTGGCAGATTCGGTATTTGATACGGCAGTAGAAGCGGTCAAGGACGCGGATTTGGTTGTGTTGTGTGTCCCTGTAGGCATCATGGGTAATGTCGCTGCCGAGATTGCGCCTTCGCTGAAAGCTGGTGCGGTGCTTTCAGATGTGGGGTCAGTAAAGGCCAAAGTAATCGAGATGGTAAGTGGGCATATTCCTAAAGATGTGCATTTCATTCCTGCGCATCCAATTGCGGGAACAGAGAATTCTGGCCCAAAGGCGGGCTTTGCGGAGCTTTTTGATGGCAAGTGGACTATTTTAACGCCTGTTGGCGATGTTGTAGCTGAAGAAGTGGTTAAGTTGCGCACTTTCTGGGAAAAACTGGGTGCGAAGGTGGATGTTATGGAACCAGAGCGCCATGATCTGGTGTTGTCAGTGACGAGCCACGTGCCGCATTTGATCGCTTATACCATGGTAGGTGTTGCTGATGATCTGGAACGGGTTACCGACAAGGAAGTAATCGAGTTTTCGACAGGTGGGTTTCGGGATTTCACCCGGATTGCGGCTTCTGATCCGACTATGTGGCGAGATGTATTTTTAAACAATAAAGAGGCAACACTGGATGTTCTGGGACGCTTCACGGAAGAGTTGTTTGATTTGCAGCGGGCCATTCGGCGCGGTGATGGTGAGCAGTTGTTCGAACATTTTACACGCACACGGGCTATTCGGCGCAGCATTATTGAGGCGGGCCATGATACTGCGGCAGATGACTTTGGTCGCTCTGGGAAAAAGAACTAGCGGGTACCTTTATAGGATACACGAAGAGCACCTTTCTGAATACAGTGAATGTTGTTTTCATGGATGAATCAGTTGTTTTTTAGGGTGTGATTAGTGAAGCTCACCCAAAAGGTTGGCTTTAGAATGGATTAACACTTAAGCCTTAAGGCCATTTAAAATTTTGGTTGACGCTAGCCCTGCTTGACGAGACCGCCTCCAGATAAATCTACGGATTAAGCTTAAGCGCTGGTGCACGGCCAATTGGAATTGGGCCGAGTGAAACAAATCCTTTTTTGAAGGACAGTGGCGCGTCGATTGTGTTTGGGTTGCCAGACAGCCGTGATAATAGGCCGAGGCCACCTTCCAGGGCACTTTGCAATTCGGTGGGGATGGCGCCCGCATTAACACCGATTGAAATCATTTCTTTCCAATTTTTTGCGCGGACAGAGATTTTTCCAGTGGGTACACCTGCAGTATCAAAAGTTACATTGCCCGTTGCCTCAAAACTCATTTCGCCCCAAGTAACCAAAAAATCCTTGATTGCAATTACTGTGAATTCTGGCTTTTTGCTTTCGATTGAGCGACTGTTCCATGGGGTGTCAAAGCCAGCGGTGATATCGATACGCATGGTTTCAAATCTGTTCGGCAATTGGCTATTGGGATCGATAAGTCTAGTGAAAATGTGAGCAGGCTTCACGGCATTCGCCTGAAAGAAAATGTCATGGGAATTCTCCACACCAGCCGTTTGGCGTGTAGCAAGTTTTGCTGACTTAATTTCTGAGGTCCAGCCTTCGGTAGATGTCAGCGAAACATTTGACATTTCACCTGTCAACGCATCTAGGGTAAAGTCGCTGTTGGTCGAAAACTTGATGCTTGAACGTATAACATTGGATTGCACGATGATGCGCTGGTTTGGTGTGGAAACAACATGTTCCGGAGGTAGGACGGCAATTACGTGGTTTGGTTTGTAGCTAAGCATCAGTACTTGCAGGCTTGGCGTTTTCCAAGACCAGCCTGATTTTGGATCTGCAAGGTTAAGGTTTGTAATCTTAGTATCAAAGCGGCTGGGATAACCTTCAACTAATAAGCTATTATAATCGGCAACCCATCCTGCAGCGCGCCTTTCATTGAACCATTTTTCCAGACCTGATTGTTGCGAGGATGATCCAAAAAACCAATAGCCGGACCAACCAACTGTGATGATGATCAAAAGGCCAAAAAACGTGCGAACCATGGGCGTTACCCCTTTTCATTTCTATTTGTGGCGGTTTATAGCAGCTTGAAATAAGGTGGCTAGTGATGAATCTAACCGAGGGTTTTTGGGTATTTGGTTACGGATCTTTGATCTGGCAACCTGGGTTTGACTTTACTCAACGTCAAATTGCCCGCATATTTGGGTTTAGCCGCAGTTTTTGTATGTGGTCGATCCACCATCGTGGTACGGTTGAGAAGCCGGGTTTGGTGCTGGCTCTCGATGCTTTAGAGGGCGCATTTTGCGATGGGGTGGCATTTTTTGTGCCGCCGGAGACGGCGCTAGTAACAATAGATTACCTGCGTGAGCGAGAGTTAGTTTCTTCGGCATATTTTGAAAAAATCCATCCTGTTACATTGCGTACTGGTAGAGTTGTAGAATGTGTGGCCTATGTGGTCGACCCTTCCCACGAACAGTATTGCGGTGGCATGGCACTTGAACGGCAAGCTCAAGTGATTGCAAAAGCAATCGGGCGTCGTGGGTCAAATTTTGAATATTTGTCTAATACTGCGGAGCATTTGGCAAAGATTGGGTTGCGTGATCAAGATTTAGATTGGTTGGCTGATAGGGTTCGCACCTTATCAGCCTGATGTATGAGTAATTGGTTCGACTGTAACGTTCATGCCTTTTGCAGAACAGATGCGAACGGTATCTCCTGTTGCCGAGGATTTCCCTGGTGCCCAAGTGGCCTGCCAGCGCATACCTTCGATCTCAATAGCGCCAGAGTTGGAACCTGCGTGATAATCGAGAACTGTAGCTGTTCGGCCGACCAAATGGTTGGAGCGTTTGTTGAGAGTGATGTGGACTGCGCCGCCATCACCAAACCGTTGCACCCCCCAGCGCCCTGCGAAAGTAACTGCGATTGACAATGCTGCGAAAAGTGCAATCTGGAGTTCACCCGAAATTGTTGGAAACAGCGCGTTTATGACTGCCATTATCAACGTTGCAAGCGCTACCCAAATCAAAACGGCGGTACCTGTAACCATTTCTAGCGCTCCAAGCGCAAACGCCGCCGCAACCCACCACCAAGAAGATAGTCCTTCAAGAACATCTAAAAACGCCATATTTCTTCCCTATGATTTATCACCTGTCACTGCTTTGGCAATGTCTGCGATGCCACCGATGGAACCGATCAAGGACGAAGCTTCTAGTGGGATCATCACAGTTTTTGCTGATGGGCTAGAGGCTACATCACGCAGGGCTTCAGTATATTTTTGAGCCACAAAGTAGTTGACAGCTTGCAAGTCGCCTGCAGCAATCGCGGCGGACACCATTCGGGTAGCTTCTGCTTCGGCTTGGGCTTCGCGTTCACGGGCCTCAGCGTCCAAGAATGCAGCTTCTTTACGGCCCTCAGCTTCGCGAATTTGCGCTTCGCGTAAGCCCTCTGCCTTCAGAATTGCAGACTGTTTCTCACCTTCCGCTTGAAGAATTTCTGCACGCTTGTCACGTTCGGCTTTCATTTGGCGAGCCATCGCTTCCGAAATATCTGGTGGTGGTGCGAGATCTTTGATTTCTACCCGTGTTACTTTAATACCCCAAGGTGTTGCGGCTCCATCGATCACAGACAGAAGTTTTGCGTTTATAACTTCTCTGTTGGATAAGCTTTCATCGAGGTCCATTGAGCCAACAACTGAACGGATGTTAGTTTGTGTCAGGTTTGCAAGCGCACGATATAAATCGCGTACTTCATAAGCTGCTGCGGCTGCATCTACGACTTGATAAAAGGTAACGGCGTCAGTGACCACCATTGCGTTATCGCGGGTGATTACCTCTTGGCTGTCGATGTCCAAAACGGTTTCCATCATGTTTATTCTTGCACCAATTTTATCCATGATCGGGATTAAAAAGCGCAAACCTGGGGACAGGGTGCGGGTGTAGCGTCCGAACCGTTCCACGGTCCATTCCTCACCTTGTGGAACGGAACGCACCATCATAAAGATTAAAACAACGGCAAAAATGAAAATTGCGATTGCCATTGTTCCAACGGAATCGAAACCTAGTAGTCCCAAAACGTTTCCTCCAAAAGTGATTTAATACAGGGATTGTTGTAGATTTTTGATGAGATTTACAATGGTGTATTTAAGGATATTGGCTGTAATTTTGCATTTGGCATAAATCGAGGGACACAGTAGAC